>Ga0308167_1000045_pt1 | contig 299283 bp, 278 predicted proteins | sample PhyCR1_2_FD_202138 | JGI IMG/M metagenome (GOLD analysis project Ga0308167, IMG submission 202138) | Phyllosphere microbial communities from UC Gill Tract Community Farm, Albany, California, United States - DLSLRC.R1 | ecosystem: Host-associated > Plants > Phyllosphere > Unclassified | place...
CGAACGATGAGTTGTACTCTGAGTAGGGCAATAGTTTACTTAAGCACTTTTCTCTTATTCTAAAATATTACTTTTTTCTTTATACAAATCTAAAGGAGTACGAAACGAAGTGGAGTGTATCGAGAACTTTTTAAAAAGGATTACACTTTAGTTTATTAATCACCGGTTCTCGATACATTTTTCTCCGCCTTGCTGCGAAAAAAACTCGAACTGACGGGGCCGCAATGTTTATCAGAGATTGATTTCTGCTTTCGTCAGTTCCAGTACGAAACAAAGTGGAGTGTATCGAGAACTTTTTGAAAAAATGATTACACTTTAGTTTATTAATCACCGGTTCTCAATACATTTTTCTCCGCTTCGCTGCGAAACACTAGGACGACAAGCACCATAATATCTGTCAGAAACTGCTTCCGATCTCCATCAGTCGGCCAGCATAACAGAGAGAAAAACCTGCTAACCCACAAATAATCCTTATTTTTACCGAAAAGTCATGGAACAGCCATCCAAAGATCCGCTGCACGGAAAACGCCTGGATACCATTCTTGAAGAACTTGTGGAATACTACAACGGGTTTGAAAAGCTGGGCGAACAGATTAATATCAGATGTTTTACCGATAACCCGAGCATCAGCTCATCCCTGAAATTTTTGAGGAAAACCGATTGGGCACGGGCAAAAGTCGAAAGCCTGTACCTCTTTGTACTGCGTGAAAAAAAGCGCAATGAAAACCAGGACAGGGCATAAAAGGATTGTTCTGCAAAGCATTTCTTTCTCGGTATAATTTCGGTCAATGATTTCAAAAACAGTACCTTTGTAAGGTTAATCGTGAAAGATCACGAAAAAAGAAAAAATATGACAATCGAAAACAATCACGTTGTAGCAGTACGTTACATCCTTCACACCATCGAGGAAGATGGAAGCAAAACCCTTGTAGAAGAGACCACAGCAGAAAATCCGCTTACATTTTTATATGGTGTAGGAATGATGATCCCTAAATTTGAACAAAATATCCTTGGACTTCAGGCGGGTGATACCGCTGCCTTTACCATTCAGCCGGAAGAAGCGTACGGTGAAAGACAGGCTGATGCTATTGCTCAGCTTCCATTGGATATGTTCCAGGAATCAGGGATTCCTCCTGTAGGAGCCATCCTGCCATTGTCTGACAACCAAGGGAATAATTTCCAGGCTTTTGTGGTAGAAGTTACGCCGGAAGCTGTCGTAGCAGACCTTAACCATCCTATGGCCGGAAAAGTACTGGATTTCCAGGTGGAAATTTTAAATACGCGTCCTGCTACGGAAGAGGAGTTGTCCCATGGTCATGCGCACGGAATCGACGGAAACGAAGCTCATTAATCTATATAATGTCCGGTTTTACCGGACATTTTTTTATGCTGAAAGTTTCAGGATCCAATATATTTCTCAGTGAAAATTCAGACAGATTGTTTACAGTGCCGGACATTAATTTTATTCTAATATATAAGTATTACCGGCCCAGACCTAGCCCGGATAGGAACGGTTATCCCGCAGCACGCAAAGGATCAGCGGCTGCGCGAGGAGTAAGAGTGGATAGCCGGAAACAGCTCCGTAAAATCAAAGATTCCCCGTGCTTTATGATTGAATAAATATGCCGCTCACATAAAACCAACGGTTCTGAACCATTCTGAAGGTTGATAATTCATGATGGATTTCCGGATGACCGTTTTCATCCGTATAAAAAGCTTTGAATTCCACTGTATCGGCAGCAGGCTTGTCCACAATCTCCAGCTTTGTCCAGGTATTGCGGGCTCCCCATTCCTGTAAATCTTTTTTGTTATGGTATTTTCTTTTGCTTGGAAGCGTGGTTTCCCAGAGGTAGTCTGCATTCGGGATGGCAAAAGCGGAAAACCTTGAACGCATCAGCGTTTCGGCAGTCGGAGCATCCTTTTCTCCGGTATGGTACGGCTTGCAGCAATCTTCATATGATTTTCCGGAACAGCAGGGACAGTTCATTTTTTTTTATTTAAACTACAAAAGTCCTAAATTTTCCCGGGAATTTAAAATTCAAATCAAAAATATGCTTTCTATTGAAGCAGCTTGTTCTTCTGGGTTTCAAATTCCTGGTCTGTAATGACTCCCTGATCATGAAGCTTTTTTAATTGAGTCAGCTGATCAATATTGGAATTGTTATTTTCAATGGTTCGCTGCTGGTCTGTTTTGTCTTTCGATAAGGCCCATATTAACGCTCCTATCCAGCCGATTAATGCCCAGCCTAAGAATAGATTTAAAGCAAAAATGACACCTGCATTTGATTTTTTTCTATTAAGGGCAATAAATGTAGGGATAAAGTAAATAGGGATGAACAGTAAAAGAATGAGTACATGTTGCCATGAGAGGCTTAAGATGGTTAGAGTGTTCATACTTACATAGGTTGGTTAGAATGATACAATGGGATATGTTATGTTCTAAATTTAAAAAGCATCCAGTTTTCTGGATGCTTTGTTTTATTTGATAAATCCTCTGTTTCTCAATAAAGGTTTGATATCCGGATCGTGTCCTGTAAAATCCCTGAAGGCCTGGTTGAGGTCTACGGAATTTCCTACTGACAGGATGTATTTCCTGAAGCGGTCGCCGTTTTCCCTGGTCAGCCCGCCATGGCTCATAATCCATTCCCACGCGTCGTTATCCAGGGTTTCAGACCATAGATAAGCATAATATCCTGCGGAATACCCGCCACCCCAGATGTGGGCGAAATAAGGCGTATGGTATCTCGGCGGTACAGTGGCAAGTGTAAATCCGTGTTTTGCCAGTGACTGCTTTTCAAAATCCAGTACAGGGATCAGCTGGCTGTCGTTGGTTACGGTATGCCAGTCCATATCCAGTTCTGCGGCCGAAACCAGTTCTGTTGTCATATATCCCTGGTTGAATGTCGCCGCTTTTTTGATCTTATCCACCAAAGCCTGCGGAATCGGCTGCTTGGTTTCGTAGTGAATGGCGTAATTCTTTAATACTACAGGGTCCAGCGCCCAGTGTTCGTTGATCTGGGAAGGGAATTCCACAAAGTCCCTCGGCACATTGGTTCCTGAAAGTGAAGGATATTTCTGGCTGGCAAACATGCCGTGGATCGAATGTCCGAATTCATGGAAAATTGTTGATACATCATCAAAGCTGATCAGTGAAGGTTTTCCCGGAGCCGGTTTCTGATAGTTGTAGCAGTTGACAATCACGGGCTTGGTTCCAAGCAGGTAAGACTGTTCCACGAAATTGCTCATCCATGCACCTCCGTTTTTGGAATCCCGGGTATAGAAATCCAGGTAATAAATGGCGATGGATTTTCCGTCGTGATCGAAAACTTCATAGGTTACTACATCAGGATGGTATACCGGAAGGTCTGTCCTTTTCTTAAAGGTAAGCCCATAAAATTTTTCTGCCGCGAAGAAAACGCCTTTTTCCAGAACGGTCGTGATCTCAAAGTAAGGTTTGATCTGATTTTCATCCAGGTCGAATTTGGCTTTTCTCACCTGCTCAGCATAGAAATTCCAATCCCAGGGTTCTACTTTGAAGCCTCCTTTCTGCTGATCGATAAGGTCCTGGATGTCTTTGGCTTCACGTCTTGCCGTTTCCACTGCAGGCGTGGCTATCTGGTTCATCAGTTTTGTAGCTGCTTCCGGGGTTTTTGCCATCTGGTCCTGGAGCTTCCATTCTGCAAAGCTTTTCTTGCCCAGCACCTGAGCTTTTTTCAGCCTCAGTGCAGCCAGCTTTTCAATGGTTTCCCGGGTATCATTGGCATCTCCTTTTTCAGCCCTGGTCCAGGAAGCTTTAAACAATTTTTCCCTGGTAGCCCTGTTTTTCAGGTTCTGTAAAAGAGGCTGCTGAGTGGTATTCTGCAAAGCCAGCAGGTATTGTCCTTCCTTGCCGGCATTTTTAGCATCTGCGGCGGCAGCGGCAATTTCGTCTGCTGAAAGTCCGTCCAGTTCCTTCGCATCGCTGAAAAATACACCGCCCTGTTTTCTGGCTTCCAGCAATTTGTTGGAATACTGGGTAGATAATGAGGCGAGCTCCTGGTTGATCTGTTTCAGTTTTTCTTTATCCGCAGAAGAAAGGTTGGCTCCTGCAATTTCAAAATTCTGTTTGTAAAACCGAAGCAGCCTCTTGCTTTCGGCATCAAGGCCTGTATCCGTGATAGCCTGTATCCTTTTATACAGGTTTTCATTAAGGTACATTTTATCCGAATGGGCAGCAAAAACCGGTGCATATTCCTCATCCAGCGCCTGAAGGGTAGGGTTGGTGTTTGCGCTCGTGAGATTGGAAAAAACCATCATCGCACGTTTCAGCACTTCACCACTTCTTTCAAGCGCTACAATCGTGTTCTCAAAAGTAGGCGCAGCCGGGTTATCAGCGATCTTTATAATCTCAGCATCATGCTGCTTAAGCCCGAAATCGAAGGCCGGCTTAAAATGTTCATCTTTGATTTTATCAAATTCCGGGGCTTCATACTGCAGCGTACTTTTCTTCATAAAAGGATTGGATGCAAGGGAAGCCGGTACAGGAACTTCATGTTGGGTTTCAGTTGTCTTCATTGTTGTACAGGAATAATTAAATGCCAGAGCGGAAATTAATAATACCGATGAAATATTCTTCATAAACGCATTGTTAGTAAAGCATAAAGATATTAAAACTATTACATTAAACAAGAAGTGAAAGGCAAAGATTCTGCTGATGGGCATCAAAAAGCTTCTCCGGAAAACCGGAAAAGCTTCTATTTTAAATTAGTGGTATGTTCAGATGGGCTCCTATACTTTTTCTGCCTCGGTAACGGGTTTGGGCTTTGTCATCAACACGGCTCCGATCTCTATTGCTCCCAGGATAACATGCGGCAGGTACATTCTGTCACTGAATCCGAATAACCATGGAGAAACCAAAAGCAGTACTCCGGAGGCAAAGTCGAGGGTCAGGTGCGCTTTGAACGGGATCATCCGGACCATGGAGTACTCATAATCTGTAAACAGGCTGTATACCAATGTCGATGCTCCCAGAACTACAGGCAGGATGGTGGCTGCGGTATTATCGGCAAACCCTAACAGCCAGGGGGCGGCAATCAGGATCATACCCATCAGGTAATCTAATACGGCGTGGACTTTTGATGGAATCATACTCTTAATATTTGGTGGTATAGTTTATTTTGTTCAATTATTATACCATTAAATAGTATAATTTTAATTTAATTTATAATTTGTATTTATGAGTTATCATTAAAAATAAAATTTATGAATTAGGCTGTGTTCATCCATAAATAAATATCAGCAAAGGCAGTAATATTTTTAATATATTAGTTGTTATAATTATTGCCTGATTAATCATTAAAACAAACATATCCATATGAATTCAAAAACTATTTTTATTTTTTCAGCTCTGGTCATGCTGGGTGCCTGTAATAAGGACGACAAAAGGGGAGCAAAAAAGGACAGCTGGGTGGAAACTACAGTTCCCAAAGAAAACGGATCCCTTCAGGAAAGGGAATTCAGGGGAGAGTTTGATGAGATAGAAGTCTCACAGGCCATAGAAGCGGATATCATTAAAGCTGATGTAGAAAGAGTCGTGGTTTCGGCTCCTCAGGACCTTATTGACGAAGTGCTGGTAGAAAACAAAAACGGTAAACTGCACATCCATTATAAGTCCGGGGTAAGGGTAACGAATAACCGGGTAACAGCTAAGGTTTATACCAAAGATTTTGAAAAACTGACGGCCAACTCAGCCGCTGAAATCAGGATAAAAGATTCATTCACGCAGGAAAAGACAAAAATCGACCTGTCGAGCTCAGGATCTGTTTCCGGTAACCTGGAAGTAAATAAATTTGATATTTCCGCAGGAAGCAGCAGCAGCTTCAGCGGTAAGATCTGGGCGGTTGAACTTGATATTGATGCTTCTTCGGGTTCCAGCATCGATATTTCAGGAAAATCCAAAAGGGCAGAGCTGAGTTCCTCTTCCGGCAGCAGCATTTCAGCACGTGATGTGGTTGCAGACCGCGTAAAAGCAGAGGCTTCAAGCGGCGGAAGCATTGACATCAGTGCCGTTTCAGAACTTGATGCGGAAGCTTCTTCCGGCGGTAGTGTCAATGTGTATAAAAAAGGTAACCTGAAAACCATCAACCAGTCTCAGAGCAGCGGCGGAAGCGTCAATATCCAGTAATATACTGACGAATTAATCTTCATCATCATCTGAGGAAGAATCCTGCCAGTCTTTTCTGTCAAAATTCAGATTATCATACGCCAGTAAATCCTCCTCACGCTGGAGGATTTCTTTTGTGGTGAACAATGCAAGGTCGTCATCGTCTTCATCTTTTATTCTGGCCAGTTTACGCACGGAGTCTTTATCAATCGCCATGAAACGCTGTCCAAGCCGTCTGGCTGCATACTTTCTCATTCCGGTTTCATGCAGGATGTCTACAGCCATATCTACTGCAGTACCCAGGGTTTCCCGGTAAATCTTATCAATACCATTGTTAATATAATCGTAGGCATCAATCCTGTTTTTAGCCCTCACAAATATTTTGATATCCGGATAATGTTCCCGCACCAGGTCTGCTACAAATTTATTGTCAGCCGGATCATCCAGGCAGAGCACCAGAATTTCGGCATCTTCTATACCGGCGGCCCTGAGGATGGGAATCCTGGTTGCATCACCGTAATATACTTTAAAACCATAGCTTCTTAGTAGTTTGACCCGATCGGAATCCCGGTCCAGTACGGTAGCTGAAATTTTATTTGCCCTGAGCAGCCTTCCTACGGTACTTCCGAAATGCCCGAAACCTACAATAATGATCTTCTTCTGGCTGACCTGCCCGTCCAGGATATTAAAATCCTGTCCGGTTTCCGGTTCCTCCTTAATGAATTTAGGGGTGATGAATTTATCGTTGATAATGATCAGGAAAGGGGTAATACACATGGTGATAGCTGTCACGGCCATCATCTGTGCATTCAGTTCAGGCGTGAGGATGTACAATCCTGAAGCATAATTGATCAGTACAAATGCAAATTCTCCAACCTGAGAGAGCGCAAATGCATAGAACAGGCTCTGCGGGGTATCGATCCTGAAAAATTTTCCGATTGCATACAGGACGATAAATTTTATAAACAGTACAGCAAATACAGTAGTGAAAATAAATAAAGGGTCTCCTGCAATAATATTGAAATTGATTGTTGAACCTACACTTACAAAAAATACAGCCAGAAGCAATCCTTTGAACGGATCTATCTGTGCTTCCAGCTCATGCCTGAACTCGCTGTTCGCCAGCATCACTCCGGCGAGGAACGCTCCCAGTGCAGGAGAAAGGCCGATGACGGTCATCAGCTCCGAGACCCCTATGACCAGGAAAAGGGAAGATGCTGTAAGAAGTTCCGTCATTCCGGCTTTGGAAACATAGCGAAGGAAAGGAACAAAGACATACCGGCCCAGCAGGATCAGAAGCACAACGCCTAAAATAACGGTTCCTGCCTGCATCCATTCAGGAAGGTTCTGGATCATCACCTGGATTTCATTGTCATGGTGCCTCGCTTTATGATGGGCAATAACGGGCAGGATCGCCAGGATAGGAATCACTGCAATGTCCTGGAAAAGCAGGGTGGAAAACGAAGCTTCGCCGGCTGTGCTGTTCAGGTTGTTTTTTTCCTGTAAGGTCTGCAGGACAATCGCTGTTGAAGATAATGCGAAGCACATAGCAACGGTAACGGCCTTATCCATGCTCCATCCTACACAGATGAATACGAGAAACAACAGGGAAATGGTAAGCAGGGTCTGGGTGAGCCCGAGTCCCATGATCTTTTTCCGCATTTCCCAGAATTTTCTGGGTTCCAGTTCCAGGCCGACCAGAAAGAGCAGCATGATTACGCCAAATTCGCTGGCATGCATGATGTCGTTTACATCTTTCCCGGTAAGCTTAAGGACATAAGGCCCGATGATGATTCCTCCTGCAATATATCCTATTACGGAGCTGAGCCCGAACTTCCTGGCCAGCGGAACCATGATAATGGCTACGCCCAGAAAGAGTAGGGTGTTCATAGCTAATGTCTGTTCCATAGGTTTCTATTGGTTTAAAAGTTCTTCAAATTCTCTTTTATGGAGGATGATTTCTTTTTTACTGAGCTTATTGGCCTCATATACCACTTTAATATTTTTGATGTCAGCTTTAAAAACATTCAGGCAGATGATCAGTCCGCTGATGACTTCTTCCACACTGTATTTATAGGTGCCGTTCCTGCTGAACGACCTTTCTTTTCCTCCGGTAGTCACCAGGATATGTACTTCCTTGCCTTCCAGCGGATTCTCAGCACCCTCTTTCAGCCAGTCCCGGTCGAAGACCTCATCAATCCACAGTTTTAAAAGGGGAGGAACACCAAACCATATGATGGGAAACTGAAAGATAAACCGGTCATAATTCTTCAGGCGTTTGCGTTCCCTGAAAGCCGCAATATGGAAATTGGGGTATTCTTCGTACAGGTCACGAAGCGTAAAATGCTGATGACGGACATAAAAATTGATGAGCTCTACATTCGAATTCGAATGTTCAAGATAAGGATGCGCAAAAACTACCAATGTCTTCTTCATAACCTGTTTTGAGTAAAAATAACGAAAAAAAAATGAATTAAATAGAATTTTAGGTCTGATTTATTGATTTTTTAATCTGAAAATGACCATTTTGCACTTGTAGTGATCAAAAAAAATGCCGTTTTCCTAGCCAAAATTGAATGGTTTATAAAAGGGGTTTCATTTATATGAATATCTTGCCTTTTTGATTAATCGTAAAGGAGCACATTCCGATACATTGCTGAAACAGGTGTTTAACAGGTATTGAAAGTATCCCGTATCAGTTACAGAATAATCAATCAGGTTGATAATGATCTGCTAAGGTCAAATAAAAAATCGGCCCGTAAAGACCGATTATATGCTGTTTTATTACCATCCTCCTGAAGCACCTCCGCCTCCGAAGCTTCCGCCTCCGCCAAAGCCTCCGAATCCGCCGCCTCCGGAACTGCCTCCGCCAAAACCACCACCTCCGAAGCTTCCCGGGAAAGGGAAGAACCCGCCAGGATAGTTTCTGCGGCCTCTCCTGGAGATGATCACATCATCGTCGTCGCCATTTCCTCCTCCTCCGCCTCCACGGTTCCTGAAGATAATCGAAATGATGATAAAAATGATGATGGCAATGATGATGAGGCTCACCGAATCTCTTTTTCCGCCTGAAGGTGTCTTGGCAATCGGTTTAAATTTTCCCTGGACAGCTTCCATAATGGACGTCGTCCCGCGGTCGATTCCTTCATACCATTTCCCCTGCTTGAAATTAGGGGTTACAATATAGTCCAGGATCTGGCCGGCTACTGATGCGGTCAGGTACTGCTCAACAGCCCTTCCCTGCTGGATAGCCATCGTATGGTCTTCCGTAGCGATCAGGAAAACAACCCCGTTATCCACATTTTTCTGCCCGATTCCCCATTTTTCCCCGAACATCGTAGCGAGGAAATTCACATCTTCACCTTTGGTTGAAGGAATAATAATTACTTCAATCTCAGTAGAGGTGGAATCAGCAAATTTGATCAGCTTATTGTTCAGGGCATCTTTTTCCTGCTGGCTGAGCAGATTGGCTTCATCAAATACCGGGTAAAGCACCGCCGGTTTCTTCGGAACGGTATATTGCGCCGGTACCCATAGGTACAGGAAAAAAAGGATGAATGAAAATATTATTTTAAGAGAACGTAATCTCATTAGATAATTGGTTGGGGTTTTCTCCGGTAACCGGAAAATGTTTCTTCAGTTCAAGTCCGGTTTTCAGGATGGCACTTTCCAGTGCTTTGTAATAATTCCCTTTGGCAAACTCTCCAGTAATGTAGTCGTGCAGCTGGTCCCAATAGGATTGTTTTACCTTCTCATGGATGCCGATATCACCGATGATGGTCAGGTATTTCTTTTCAAAATTGACATGGAAAAGAACCGCATTTCTGTCGGCAGTATTATTCATGCACAGCCTCCTGAATACTTCGAATGCTGTCTCCGCATCACGGGTTGAGGTATTGGAATCAATATGCACCCGGATTTCGCCCGTGGAATGTTCTTCCGCCGACTGAATAGCTTCCACAAGGGAAGCTATCTGGTGATGGGTTAAAAAACTTTTCATTATTCTGAGAAGACTTCAGGAGCTTTTTCAGCACCTGCATCTGCTTTGAAGTATGGTTTCTCTTTAAAATTGGTGAAGTTGGCCAGGATATTATTCGGGAATTTTTTAATCGTCGTATTGTATTCCTGTGCCGCCGCATTGTAATATACTGTTTCGGTCCTGATGCTGTTCTCAATAGCGGTATACTCCCTTTGGAAGTTGATGTACTGCTGATCTGCTTTCAGGTTAGGATAGGATTCCACCACAGCCATCAGCCTGCTCAGTGCTCCTGACAATTCTCCCTGCGCTGCCTGGAATTTCGCAAGGTCCTGCTGCGTCATATTCGTAGGGTCGATGTTGATAGAAGTTGCTTTAGAACGGGCTTCCACAACTTTCGTCAGGGTTTCCTGCTCAAATTTCGAGTATGATTTTACTGTTCTTTCAAGATTCGGGATGAGGTTGGCTCTTTTCTGGTATACCGTTTCCACGTTAGACCATTTGGTATTCACGTTCTGTTCCTGGGTTACAAAATTATTGTAGCCGCTTTTACCCCAGAAGAAAAGAATCACAACAATTACAACCAGTGCAATTCCGATAGTTCCTGCACTCAGGCAGCCTTTATTTTTCATAGTTTATATTTTTTAAAAACCTTGTGTCAACCAAATATACAAATTATGTGCTAATTTTGCAGAAAATTATTTTAATGGTAACAATGGTGGTCGCAATGGGAGACAGCAATGAGATTGGATTCAAAAACCAGCTGCTGTGGCATCTTCCCAAAGATTTGAAACATTTTAAAGAAATAACTTCCGGCCATCCGGTCATTATGGGCAGGAAAACCTATGAAAGCATCGGTAAACCGCTCCCGAACCGCACCAATATTATTGTTTCCGGAAAAAAGGACTGGTTTGAAGAAGGCGTACTGATTGTAGGCAGCATTAAAGAAGCGGTAAAGTTTGCCAAAAAGATCGATGAAGACGTATTCATCATCGGGGGCGGTAAAATCTATGAGCAAACGATGCAGGTTGCCGACAGGATTGAAGTAACCAAAGTGAACGGCAGCTTCGAGGCAGATACATTTTTTCCTGAGATTGACGGGAAGATGTGGCTGAAAACTGATGAGTCCTGCTTTGAGGCAGATGAGAAGCATGCCTACAGCTTCTGCTTTCAGACTTTTGAAAAAATCAAAACCGAAGAACTCTAGAATTCCGGCTGGCAAGCACTAGCTTCTAAGGACTAAATTATTTATCTTTGCAATTCTAAATTTTAACAATGAACAAATACATAAAAATCGCCATTGCAGTAGTTCTGATCCTGACGGGACTTTCTATGATGATCTTTACCAGAAACCTGGGCTGGGGAATCGTGATTTTCCTGCTGGCTGCAGTGCCGATCCTTCTTTTCTTCAAAAACGAATACATCCTGCTTGCCTTCTGGCAGCTCAGAAAGCAGAATATGGAAAAAGCAGGGGAATGGCTGAAAGGAATCACCAACTATAAGGCTCAGCTCCATCAATCCCAGTACGGATATTTTCATTACCTGCAGGGCCTGACTTTGGCACAGGAGCACCCTACAAAAGTAGAACCCCTGATGAGAAAAGCCCTTGAATATGGACTGAATATGAAGCACGACAGGGCTATGGCTACCTTAAACCTTGCAGCGGCGGCCATTTCCAAAGGAAGAAGGCAAGAAGGGCAGAAGCTGCTTGATGAGGCTAAAAGGCTCGACAGTGCAGGCATGATGACCGACCAGATCAAAATGATGAAAGACCAGATGAAGATGCCGACCATGCAGAAGCATATGCACAATCCTAATATGAGGAACAGAGGGAAATTCTAATTCAGGAATTGACTATACAATACAAAAGCATCTGATCTGTTCAGATGCTTTTTTTATGATATTAACCTACATTTCAGCATTATGGTCGTACCCGTAGAATTTGGGGATCTGCCAGTGGTATTTTACAGCCAGCGTACGTATGGCTACAATCAGGAGGATGGTGAAAATCTGAATGAACGTATAGGTAAAGGAACTGAATTTCGTCATCAGCAAAAAAGCAGATCCGCCGACAATGCAGGCAGTAGCGTAAATTTCTTTCCTAAAGATCAATGGAATCCTATTGAGCAGGATGTCCCGTATAATTCCCCCGAAACAGCCCGTAATGGTTCCCAGTCCTATACAGATCAGAGGATGGATGTCTGCATGCAGGCCCTTCTGGACACCAATGATGGTGAATAATCCCAACCCGAAGCTGTCAAAAATAAACAGCGTAACCTGGAAGTTTTTTTCCAGGGATTTAAAAATCATGGTGAAAATGCTTGTCGCCAGAATAATGGCGCAGGTAAACAGGTCATGCATCCAGAATACGGGAATGTCCAGCAACAGATCTCGTACGGTTCCGCCTCCCACAGAGGTCACGAAGGCAATAATCAGCACCCCGAAAGGATCCAGCCGTTTCTGCATGGCGGCAAAACTCCCCGACATGGAAAAGGAAATGGTTCCAAGGACTTCTATGGCAAAATTGAACTGTTCGTGCATTTTTTATGGGTAATGAGTGATGGATAATGAGTAATAATACTGGGTTATAATGGTTTTATATTTTGAGATAATTTGAATTTATAAGAGGTCATTACTTTTACTAATTCTTCACATTCCTGTTTTAAATAAGAAATTATTTCAGGGTCTAAATAATTTAGTTCCTCAATAATTTCTAACCAAAATTGAGTTTCGTCTATTTCTTCAACAACAATACAGGCTTTAGCAAACCTTTCTTTTTCCGATCTGGCTCTTGCGAGCGCTCTGTAATTAGCAGCAACGGAAGTCGAGGATCTTATAATTTGTTTTCTGATTACTGAAAGAACATCTGAATATGGTAATGATGATATGGATTTAATAACTGAAAGAGAAAAATTCTTCGTCCGGTCTCTGAATATCTGATTAAAGTCCATACGGGTAAAAATTACTCATTACTAATTGCTCATTACTCATTTCTCAACTCTCACCGAATCCGGGACCAGCAGCTCATATTCTCCGCCGTGGTTGAGGATTTCCCGGACGATGCTGCTGCTGATGAATGATTTTCCGGAGGAGGTCAGCAGGAAAACCGTTTCCAGTTTTTTATGTGCCAGGGTCCTGTTGGTATGGGCAATGGCTTTTTCAAATTCGAAATCCGCCGGATTCCTCAGGCCTCGGATAATATATTGTGCATCCTTTTCAAAACAGTAATCGACGGTAAGTCCCTCAAAATAATCCACTTCCACATTAGGGAATTCGGCAACGGAATTCTGGATGAATTCCATTCTTTTTTCCAGCGGAAACATGTATTTTTTCTGGGAATTCTGCCCGATCGCTATAATCAGCTTATCGAAAAGCGGGGCTGCCCGTTCTATGATATCGTAATGTCCTAAAGTAATAGGATCAAACGATCCCGGAAAAACAGCAATTTTCATGCGCAGTATTTATAGATTACAAGTTATGAATAATGAAGGAAAAATCCAGCCATCCGTTAGCATAGGCAACGGATTTAATTGCCGAACTTTTTTAAATACTTTATTTTTGATTCTTATGTAAAGCTTTTTCAACTTCATTTCCGCACAGGTCAGCAATGGAAATCCCATAATGCCGTGCCTGCTGCGGCAGGATGCTTGCAGGGGAAAATCCCGGATTGGTATTCATCTCCAGCATGTAGGGAATGCCATCCATTAAAATGAACTCACTTCGGGAAAAACCGCTCATACCTAGGGAGTCGTATGCTTTTTTGGCAATATCTTCTACCCGTTGACGGGTTTCCTCGTCAATCCTGGCCGGAGTGATTTCTTCGGAAGCGCCTTCATATTTTGCTTCATAATCGAAGAACTCATTTTTAGGGACGATTTCTGTGATGCCGAGTACAACGGTTTCATCTTTGAAGTCCACTACGCCTACAGAGACTTCCATTCCGTCCAGAAAACTTTCAATCAGGATTTCATGGTCCTCTTTAAAGGCCACTTCAGTCGCCGGTAGCAGTTCACCCAGTTCTTTTACTTTTGAAATACCCAGCGAAGAACCGGACTGGTTCGGCTTAACGAATACCGGAAGCCCAAGCTCACGGATGATCTCTTCTGCATTGATGGTTTCCCCTTTTCTGAGGTAGATGCTTTTTGCAGAAGGAATGCCATATTTCGACAGTACGGCAAGGGTGTCTTTTTTATTGAAGGTCAGCGCGCTCTGGTAAAAATCACAACCGGTATATACCTGGCCGATAGCATCCCAGTAGGCCTGCAAAACGCCGTTTTCGCCGGGTGCCCCATGGATGATATTGAAGCAGACATCAAACTTCATATGCTGTCCCGAACTGAGTGTAACTGAAAAGTCCCCTTTATGGATCGGGAGCTTCTGACCTTGTTCATCCAGGAAATACCATTCATCTTTAAGAATAACCACTTTGTAGACATTGTAAAGGTCTCTGTCTAAAGAATCGTAGATCAACTGTCCGCTTTTAAGAGAAACCACATATTCGTCAGAGTGGCCTCCCATTACTACGGCAACGCTTTTTTTGCTCATAATACTGTCATATCAATGAGCAAATTTAATGATTTTACCTAATGCAATAGAGCACGCCGGTAAATTTTGGGACGAAAAATGAAATGTGGCAAAGAAAAACTGCAATATAAAATTATTGGTTATCTTTGCTGCTATAATTAAAGTATTTTAAGTATGCTTAAATCACTTTTCAACTGGAGAGTTTTACTGAACTTATTATTGGCGATCGGAGTTTTTGTGGGGCTGATATGGCTTACATTCCGCTGGCTGGAATACCATACCAATCACGGAGAAGAAATGCCGGTTCCCAATGTCGTTAATAAATCCGTTTATGAAGCTGTTCAGATCCTGGAAGATGCAGGGCTGGAGTATGAAGTGGACAGTGCCAAATATGACCCTAAATACAAGCCGCTTCAGGTTCTTAAAATGTCACCTTCCGCAGGTTCGCGGGTTAAATATGAACGTGCGATCCAGTTAATGGTAAACCCTAAATTCTGGGCTCCGGTAGCGATTCCGGATGTGGTAAACAAATATTCAGGACTTGCCTTCCAGAGGCTGGACCAGGTAGGACTAAAAATCGGGGATACCATCTTTGAGCCGAGCATCCAAAAAGATGCGGTTCTCAGGATCCTTTACAAAGGAAACCCAATTAAGCCGGGATCTCTTGTGCCCAGGTTCTCTATGGTGGATGTTGTCGTAGGTTCCGGACCGATGAGGAATATTTCTATTCCGAATGTAGTAGGGCTTACCGTGAAAGAAGCAAGATCCGTCATCGCCAGAAGCCTTTTTGAGGTGGGTCTGGTAGATCACGAAGACGGAGGCAGGGATGAATCAGATATTATTTATTACCAGGATCCGGCGTCAGGAGATATGAGGGACCAGGGAATGCAGATCGATCTTTGGGCCAGTAAGAAAACCCCGGCTGAGCTGAGGGACAAAATAGAACAGCTCAACGCTACATACCGAATGAAGGTGGATACCGGGCTGCCGCCAATCCAGTACCAGGAAATTCCTGCCCATCAGGAACCCACCTATGAACCTGTAACACCGGCTCCGGCTCCGAGAAGAGAAGTCCCTAAAGTAACTGAGCCAGCTGCAAAGACGGAAACGCCCAAAACAGGAACTTCCAGGCCGGCCGGAACATCAGAGAACAATAAACCGAAGACCACGGCAAATACCGGAGGGAATTCCGGAAACAATACATCAGCAGCGAAAACGGCTTCTTCATCACAGCAGCCTTCACAAAAGCAAAAGCCTAAAAAAGTAGTTGTAGAATAAACGCTGCCGGCTAAATTTAATCAAAGGCTTCAACTGCATTCTGTTGAAGCCTTTTGTGTAAAATACCAGTAAAATGACCGAAGATAACGAAGATTTTTTAGAAGAGGAATTATCAGACCCCGGATATATAGATATTGATGAGGAAAATAAAGGCCTGTATGAGCATCTTAATATCAGCGTAGATAAAAACCAGGAGCCACTCCGGATTGATAAGTTCCTGCTGATCTACCGCCAGAACTCATCCAGGAATAAAATCTCACAGACCTGCCGTGCGGGCAACGTAGTGGTGAACGGCAACGCCGTAAAGCAGAACTACCGCGTAAAACCCGGAGACCAGATCTCTGTGCTGCTGGCACATCCTCCGCGGGAAAATGTGATCATCCCTCAGGATATTCCTATCAATATCATTTATGAGGATGACGACCTTGTAGTGGTGGATAAAGAAGCCGGAATGGTCGTGCATCCGGGATTCGGGAACTGGGACGGAACACTCGTGAATGCATTGGCATACCATTTTGAAAAGAACAATGAGAAATCTGATCTGGACAGGGTAGGCCTTGTCCACAGGATTGATAAAGATACTTCCGGCCTGCTGGTCATCGCCAAAACTGAGTATGCGCTGAGCTTTCTGGCCAAGCAATTTTTTAACCGTACGACCAAGAGGCTGTACTGGGCTTTTGTGTGGGGGAATATGCAGGAGGATGAAGGAACGATTCGGGGACACATCGGGCGGCACCCTAAAAACAGGATGCAGATGTCCGTTTATGAAGACGGCAGCCAGGGAAAACATGCCGTTACCCATTACAAAGTACTGGAGCGTTTCCGTTATATGACCTGGGTAGAATGTAAGCTGGAAACAGGGCGTACCCACCAGATCAGGGCGCACTTCAGGCACATTGGCCATACACTGTTCAATGATGAACGGTATGAAGGCCATACGCCGCTGCGGGGCGTTAATCTCCCAAAGTACAGGCAGTTCATTAAAAATGTATTTGAAATCCTGCCCAGGCATGCGCTTCATGCCCATACTTTAGGGTTTATTCATCCTACCACAAAAAAGGAATTATATTTCGAGAGTCCAATGCCGCAAGATATGGCGGATGCTGTAAAAAAATGGAGAAATTATTTGGAAAACTAAAAATATATTGAGAATTTTTTTATATTTGTTGAATTGAAATCAAGATTTGTTATGAGAAAACTATATGCTATCGTATGTTTAGCTCTTTTGTCAAATGCATACAAAGCACAAGAAACATTACCATACTATCAACAATATCTTTTGGATGGTGAGTTTCTGTTCAACCCGGCACAATACGGAAAAACAGATTACGTTCAGCTCAACCTCAACTATCAACAGCAATTTACCAAGTTCAGCGAATCTCCTAATGTACAGTCAGTAGGGATCAATGCGAATATTTTTGATAGGGTTGGAGCGGGTATTTCTGTGTTCAGAGACAGCAACGGGCCTATTTCTGCGGGAGGTATTACAGCGGGTGCTTCATATTTTATTCCTCTTAGCAGCGAAGGAGACAGAAAAGACCAGTTCTCTTTCGGTACGAGCGTTAGCTTTTACAACATGAATTTTGATTATTCCAAAATCAATACTGAAGATGCTTCCGATCCTTTATTACAGGGAAGCGAAAGCAATATCTTCATGGCCTATGCGAACTTCGGGGTGGCGGCAACCTACAGGAATATCTTTGCCGGGGTTTCCGTGAACGATATCGCCCTTACCAATGACGAATCGATCATCAACGGACGTGAGCCTTCACCAATCAAATTTTTCTTAAATTTAGGATATGACTGGCACTTCGCAGACAATATGTACGTTACTCCGTCTGCATTGATCAACCTGAATACGAATTCTACGAGAACGATTGATTATAACCTGATGGCTACGTTCTTTAATGATATCAACTCATTCTCTTTCGGGGTGAACTACAGATCTGTTCAGAACAGGTTCGACAGCCAGCAATTGCAGGTAGCACCGGTAGTAAAGGTGAGATTCAACAAATTTATGGTGGGAGCAACCTACAACATCGGGTTATCTGATATCCAGCAATATGGCGGTAACAGCTTTATGATCGGATTAGGATATAACTTCGATAACTTCATTAACCACAGAGGTTATAGATATTAATTGATTTAATTTAAATACATTTGAGCTCTGAATTTTCAGGGCTTTTTTTATGATTTATATTCACATACCGTTCTGCAAGCAGAAATGCAGCTACTGCAATTTCCATTTTTCAACATCTTTACATGGTAAGGATGAGATGCTGGCTGCCATGAAGAAGGAAATCTTTCTGAGGAAAGGTGAGCTGCAGGACAGAAACCTAAAATCACTTTATTTCGGCGGTGGGACACCGTCTATTCTTTCTCCGGACGAAATAAAATCCCTGATTGATGAGGTACTGAAGTATTACAGCTTTGAACAGGATATTGAAGTCACTTTAGAAGCAAATCCGGATGATCTGGATAAAACTTTCCTGAGAGGCCTATCCGGTTCTCCGGTGAACAGGCTTTCCATCGGAACCCAGAGCTTTTTTGAAGCCGACCTCAAGCTCATGAACCGTGCGCATACTGCCCACGAAGCGGAATATTCCATTAAAAGAGCACAGGATTTCGGTTTTGAGAACCTGAGTATCGATTTAATTTACGGTTCACCTACTTCCGATCTGGAAATCTGGAAGGAAAACTTGCATAAAACCATCGCTCTTGAAGTGCCGCATATTTCTTCTTATGCCTTAACGGTAGAACCAAAAACAGCCCTTGAAAACTGGATTAAAAAAGGAAAGGTGAGCAATCCCAGGGAAGAAGAACAGAACAGCGAGTTTTACTACCTGTCATCGTTCCTGAAAGACCATGGTTTTGACCATTACGAAATTTCCAATTTTGCAAAACCCGGCTTTTACTCCCGGCATAATTCTGCATACTGGAAGTATAATGAATACCTGGGAATAGGTCCATCCGCCCATTCTTACAACAGTTTTGATAAAAGGAGCTGGAATATAGCCCATAACCAGCAGTACATTCAAAAGCTCAGCTCGGGAATCCTGGCCAAGGAAGAGGAAATCCTTTCTGAAAAGGATCAGTTCAATGAAATGATCATGATCGGGCTCAGGACAGTCTGGGGAGTAGACCTTGATCAGCTGAAAGCAAAATTTTCTGGTGCCATCCTGAGGGATTTCAATGCAGGCATCCGTCAGAAGATGCGGGATAGTATCCTCATTACGGAAAACAACCACCTCAAGATTCCTGAAAAGCACTGGTTTATGGCAGATGGGATCGCTGCGGACCTGTTTATGGTATAAAAAACAACCTATAAAACTATAAATATGAGAGAAAAAATATTTTTGTTCTTCGTATTCCTGTCAATACTATGCAATGCGCAGAAAGCCATTATTACAAAAGCAAAAATAAATGCTGTGAATGTTTACAGAACATCAGCAGAATTACAACATTCAGTAAACCTGTCCGTACCTTCCGGGATGTCTGAGATCATTATCACCAATGTATCAGATCAGATAGATGAACGTACCATACAAATCAATCCTAATAATAAAAATATATCTGTTCTGTCTGCACAATATACAACTGATTATGTTTCGGAGTATAATGCAGATAAGACCAATCCTGTTGTAAAAAAAGTGACAGACAGTATCAATATTGTAGAAGAACTTATTGCGAAAGCAGATATAGAACAGGATGCCAGTATTAAGACTATTGAGTTACTGGATAAAAATCAGACACTTTTGATTGGAAGTAATGCACCAAGCGTTGCGCAATTGATTCAGCTAACCGATTATTATAAAAGCAAGCGTACTGAATTAAACAATATCCTGTCAATCACCCGTAAAAAGACAGAACAGCTTAAAACTAAACTGACCCGCTTAAAGAAGAATCTTGCTACAGGACCAGGTAAAGAAGATTCTTCGTCTGATGGCGTCATTATTCTGAAACTACTCAGTAATGGTGCCGTAAATACAAAAATGGATATCAGCTATATCGCTGAAGAAGTCTCATGGAATCCTTTTTATGAAATAAGGGGTAATAAACTCACTGAACCTTTGGATGTGGTCATCAAGGCAAGGATTAATCAAGATACGGGAATAGACTGGAAAGCAGTTAAATTATCTCTGATCAATGGTAGGCCTTCAAGAAAAAACACAGCACCTGTGCTTAATCCATGGTTCCTCAATTCGTACAAACCAGATGAAAGACTTGCAGGGCATGCTTATGGGACAAAATCTGATACCATCTCAAGAGAAAAAAATATAGAAGAGGTTGTAGTGGTAGGATTCGCAAGTAAAGAAAACCAGTTCAATACCAGTTTCGATGTCAATATTCCTTATGATATTCTTTCTAATAGCGAAGATCATATTGTCAATCTTAAACAAATGGAAATTCCTGCCGATTACCAGTATACTAGTATTCCAAAATATGGAAAAGATGTATTCCTTATCGCAAAGATTAAAGATTATCTTAAATATAACCTTATCGAAGCGCCTGCAAATATTATTTTTGAAAATATGTATGTGGGTGAAACTTTTATTAGGCCTAACCAGATTAAAGACGAACTGGATGTAACTCTTGGTGATGATAAGCGGATAAGTGTCTACAGGGAAATGATAAAGGATAAGTCGAATGTAAAGCTGTTCTCTTCTTATCAGGAGAAGACTTTTACTTACGATATCAGTGTACGTAATAATAAGAAGGAAGTTATCAATATTGAAATCATGGATCAGGTTCCTCTCAGTAAAGATGAAGCGGTAAAAATAGAATTGCTTGAATCCAGCAATGCAAAGGTAGATGAAGAGAAAGGCTTTCTTACATGGAAAATAAAAATGGCTTCAGGAGAAACAAAGAAATTCAGGATAAGTTATAAGGTAAGATATCCGAAAGATTATTCCATCGGTAATCTTAACTAATTTTACAGTTCGATTCATTATTTTTGCATAAAATTCAGTCCATTTGAAAACAAAGAAACAGGATTATTCACATCTTTCACCGAAGCAGCCGATCGGCATTTTCGATAGTGGTGTTGGTGGTTTAACCGTCGCTAAGGAAATTAAAAGGCTCCTCCCTCATGAGGACCTGATTTATTTCGGGGATACTAAGCATCTTCCGTACGGAGAGAAATCAAGGGAGGCGATTATTGAGTATTCTACGAAAATCACCAATTTCCTGCTGCAGCAGAACTGCAAGGCCATTGTGATCGCCTGTAATACCGCCACGGCCAATGCGTTGAAGGAAGTTATGGAATCGGTGGCAGGAAAGGTTCCGGTCATTGATGTGATCAACCCGGTAGCGGAGAAAGTGGCGTATGAAATTCATAACAATGTGGGGGTTATTGCGACGAAAGCTACCGTCAATTCAGGACTGTACAAGAAAAGCATCCGGAAGCACAACAAATTCATCCGTGTGGATGAGCTGGCCACTCCTTTATTGGTTCCCGCTATTGAAGAAGGATTTAAAAACCATCCGATCACCCATGCCATCATCTACAATTACCTGAGCAACAGCCGCCTCAAAAATATTGAAACCCTTATTTTAGGATGTACGCATTATCCGTTGCTGATCGATGAAATCAAGCAGTACTACGGCAATCGCGTCCGGGTCATTGATTCACCGAACATTGTGGCGAACCATCTGAACATTATTCTGGATAAGTATAATCTCCTGAATACCCAAAACCCTAATCCGACCTATCATTTTTATCTTTCGGACCTGACTAAAAATTTCGAAAAGATCTCCAGGAAATTCTTCGGTAAGACTATAGACCTTGAACTGAAAGTATTGTAAAAGATAAAAGCTGCTTATGAAAAAAGCAGCTTTTGTGTTTAAGGTGCAAGTGCAATTGATCAGCGTTCGATAATGACTTTCTCCACGTCCAGCCTTCTTTTAGGCGTAAGGCTCGGATGGTTGATGTCATTTTCATCCCGTTTTCCAAGGGTAACGGCAAACAGGGTTTCATACCCTGTATTATTGAGTATTGCATCATACTGATCAGCCTCGATGCCCTCCATGGGAGTAGAATCGATTTCCATGGCGGCGCAGGCAGATAAAAGGACGCCTAATGAAAGGTATACCTGGTGCTCCATCCACGCTCTGATGCCTGCGGCACCTTTGGGCTGCACAAAATTCCTGTAGTAATTTACAGAACCTTCCGGAAGGGTTTCTTCGATTTGCTTCTCAAAGTCTTCAGGGGTTTTGATCACCTGGAACACAATCAGCTGACTGCTGTTCAGGATTTTTTCCTTGTTAAAATAGGACGCTTCAGCGAGTTTTTTCTTGGTCTCTTCATCGTTTACAAATACAAAATTCCAGGGCTGGCTGTTGATGGATGACGGGCTCAGGTGCAGGATGTCTTTCAGCTGCCGGATAGTTTCTCCGCTGAGTTTACCTTTCGGGTCATACTTTTTTACGGTATACCTCGATTTCATTTGTTCTAAAAAGTTCATAATTAAAACTATATTTTTGATAGTTGCAAAACTATTGTAAGTTTTATACATTTGCAATAACGGTAAAAAATGATAGTATAAAATGTATACCATAGACAACAAAACGTATCCCTGCAGTACCAGTGTGACCATGAAGTTCATCGGAGGGAAATGGAAAGCGGTGATTCTGGTCCATCTAAAAGACGGAGCCAAGCGGTATAATGAGCTCAGGAAACTGATTCCCACCATTACCGAACGTACCCTGAGCCTCCAGCTGAAGCAGCTTGAGGATGATGATGTAATCAACAGGACGGTATATACAGAAAAACCACCGCTGATGGTGGAATATACGCTGACGGACTTCGGGGAGACCCTGCTTCCGGTGCTGCATGAGATCAACCGTTGGGGTGTTGAAGCGGCTAAAACATCAAAAAAAATAATCAGGAAAACTTCCTGATTATTCTGTTATGTCCATTGCTGCATGGTCTTCTGTATTCGGCCTGAAAAAACTGAAGCTTACATTGCCGTATTTCCTGGTGTCTGTGAGGTTCGGGTGGCTGAATTTCATCCGGCTTTGATGTTCAATGATCAGCACGCCGTTTTCTTTTAAGAACTTATTGTTCAGGACTAGGGAAATAATATCATGGTATTTTTTTTCTTCCATTTCAAACGGAGCATCGGAAAACACAATCTCAAAGGATTTTTTATTCCTGAATTTCTTCAGCCAGTCGAAGACATCACCACGCTGAACATTCACCTGCAGCGACATGTCAAGCTCCGCAGCCGTGGAGTTGATGAAAGCGGTATGTTTCGGGTTCATCTCTACTGAAGTTACATCCTGAGTACCTCTGGAGGCAAACTCCAGGGTAATGGAACCGATTCCTGCAAAAAGGTCGAGTACGGATACCGACTGCATATCATAGGTGTTTTCCAGAATGCTGAATAAAGCTTCTTTGGCAAAGTCCGTAGTGGGCCTTACATCAAAGTTTTTCGGGGCTGCTATTTTTTTTGCCTTCCATCGGCCTGATATAATTCTGTACATAATGTATGGGGTAACAGCAGATGCAGGAGCACTGTTTTTTTAATGCCTGCTGCCGTTTAGTTTAAGATGAAATTTTTGTTCGGAAGATTGTCAAAAACAATTTTAAGGTTCTTCACAAACTTCTGAAGTTCTGAAATAAAGGTTTCATTTTCGGTCGTTTCCCCGTAGGCATAAAAGCTGGTCTCATTGATGCCAAAACCTAATTTGCTGAGCGTAAACATGATGAAATACAGGAAATCAACCTCTGAGCTTACATCCAGGTTGTTATAGAGGATTACCTGCTTGCGGTCGACCGCGAAAAATTCGCACTGGTTGTGATATAGGTTGATGTGGATTTCCTTGCCGTTTTTATTATTCACGGAATTCAGAAATTTTTCTCCGGAAAAATTGAAGTGTACGGGAATACCGACATCCTTGATCTTTTTATAGAAGTTCTTCGGGAACGTATAATAGAACTGTACCTTGAACTTCCTGTTGATGGAGAGCATCAGCTCTTCCTGGCCGCTGTCTGCCGGAGCGTTGTACGCAATCAGGTCAAAGCCGCTTTCGTGATCAGAAAATCCTTCCGGCATGAGCGTAAAATGATTCAGGGCAGAAACCACGTGGATTTCGTCAAACCTCTGTTTGATCAGCACCTCATCCAGCTTTCCGGCAATAAAGTCTTCCGGGGAATCTTCATCAAGGAAATACGATTTCTCCTCCAGAATGCTTTTGTTTCTGGCAATCTGGGAGATCAGTCCGTCTTTGGTAAAAAGTAAATTGAGTACGTTCATATTCTAATAGATGCAAATTTAGTGAAATTCTACCATTACCGCACCGGATTGATGGTGAAGTATTTCCTTATTGTAATATTCGATACCTGCCTGGCTTTCCAATACATCCCAAACCATTCTCTGCAGCGTGCCGTCACCGATGCCATGAACGATCTCCAGCCTTTTCAGATGGTTCTTGCGGCAGAACTGTAAGGTATCCATCAGTTTTTCCTTTTGCATGAATAACCTTTCAAAACTGTCATAATCCCCGGGATTCCTGACCAGGTTATGAAAATGGAGATCCAGTACCATAGGGTTTTTCTGATGTTTTTTGGAAACAACCTTCTTCGGCTCGGCTTTCCTGATGATCCTGATGTTTTCATATATCCCGTCATCTTTCGGGACCAGCTTATTCCCGGGATATTGATGGGTAAATCCATATTCATCCCTGAATACCACCATATTTCCCCGGGTTGAGGTTACCACACCGCTCAGGTCTTCATCTACTACGGAAACTTTGTCACCGATCTTCATCTGATTGTTCTTTTTAACTGATTTTTTTATTTCGGTCCTAATTCAATCACCTCAAGGTCTTTTATTTCTGCGCCGTCTATGACGAAACGCATCATGGTCCTCGTTCTGTGCCATCCCTGTTTCCCGCATGCCCCCGGGTTCAGGTGCAGCAGACTGTTCTTCTCATCAAACATCACCTTCAGGATGTGCGAGTGCCCTGAAATAAATAGCTTCGGTGCTCTTTCAGCGATGGCAGCTTTAGCCGCCGGTGTATATTTTCCGGGATATCCTCCGATATGCACCATCAGAACTTCTACATCTTCACAGGTGAACCGGTTTACCTCAGGGAATTCAGACCGGATCTTAGCATCATCAATATTGCCGTAAACGCCTTTTAAAGGTTTAATTTTTTCCAGTTGCTCAATCACGTCCATGCTCCCGAAATCACCGCCATGCCAGACCTCATCTGCCTGTTGTGCATATGATAAGATTCTTTCATCCATATAGGAATGGGTGTCTGATAGCAGGAGGATTTTCGTCATAAATGAACTTGATTTTCTTTGAAAGCCCAAATTTACTTAATAATACTGAATTGTTTACCTTTGAAAAAATTTTAAAACAATGAAGCAGAAGCTCTCTTTATTTTTTCTTCTCTGCTGCCTTACGGCTTTCGGGCAGGTGGACGAAAAAAAACTGGATGAATTGGTCCGGAATACGCTGAAAACCTTTGATGTTCCCGGAATCTCCGTTGGAATTGTAAAAGATGGTAAGGTTGTCTATTCGAAGGGATTCGGAGTACGTTCTTTGACATCAAAGCAGCCGATGGATGATCAGACCCTGGTGGGAATTGCTTCAAATTCCAAGGGTTTTACCTGTACGGCGCTTGCGATACTGGCAGATGAAGGAAAGATCGACTGGGATGAAAAAGTATCCAAGTATATCCCGGAATTCCAGATGTACGACCCGTATGTGTCCCAGAATGTAACCGTGAGGGACCTGGTGACCCACAGAGCCGGTCTGGGCCTTGGTCAGGGAGATTTGATGTTCTTTCCGGAAGGCGGAAACCTTACCGTTAATGATATTGTGCACAATGTACGCTATCTGAAGCCTGAAAATCCTTTCAGGACCACACTGGATTACAACAACATCATGTTTATCGTGGCCGGGGAGGTAATCCACCGGGTTTCAGGGATGAGCTGGGCGGAATTCATCGAACAGCGGATCATGAAGCCGGTCGGTATGAACGCCAGCTTCGGAAGCTACAGCAGAGCCAGGGTGGCGACCAATAAAATTGATGCCCATGCTCCCGTAGACGGCAAAGCTGTTGCAGTGCCGCATGACTGGAGTGAAATCGCAAATGCTGCAGGCGGGATCCTGAGCAATAGTAAAGATATGATGGTATGGGCAGATTTCCTGCTGAATAATTTTACAACGAAAGATGGGAAGAAACTGGTTTCCGACAAACAGATCCAGCAGCTTTGGAGCCTTCAGATTCCAAGCAGTGTGGCGCCTAAAAACCCTTATGATACCAGCTTTTACGGATATGGAATGGGCTGGTTCCTCAGTGATGTCAAAGGGCACAAACAGGTACAGCATACCGGCGGCCTGATCGGAACGGTAACCCAGTTTACCCTTATTCCCGATCTGAAGCTCGGTATTGTAGTACTCACCAACCAGCAGTCGGGAGCCGCTTTCAACACCATCACCAATACCGTAAAGGATGCTTACCTTGGAATAGCCGACCGCAACTGGCTGCAGACTTATAGTACAAGGATGCAGAAAATAGAGGCGGAGTACAGCAAACAGAAAAAAGAAGCTTACTCAGTGTCAGAAGCATTCAGGAAAAATAAAGACCTTCAGCCTAAAGCAGAACAGTTTACCGGCAAATACCAGGATGTATGGTTCGGTGATGTGGATATTACCCGGCAGGGCAATACCTACAGGATCGACTGTGCCCGTTCTCCGAGGCTGAAAGGGGAGTTGCTCCCGTATTCCAATAATTCTTTTATTATTAAGTGGGATGACCGGAGCTACGATGCGGATGCCTATATTATTTTCAGTTACGATGAACGGGGGAAAGCATTGTCGGCAAGATTGAAGCCGATTTCAGACGTGACGGATTTCAGCTTTGATTTTGAAGATCTTGATCTGAAGAGAAAATAAATACTTCTATATCACAAACAATATATAACGGGCTTGTCCCGTTTTTTTATGGTCGTCTGTCAGGAAACCTATTATGAATAACTAAATTTTCCCGGGCTCATAGAAAAACAGGAGTTTCTTGGGGGCGCCGTCAAATTCAGACCACGAATTGCAGTCGATCTCGAAGCCGGCTACGCCACAGGTAGGAAAATGAAAAATATTTTCCGAGATGGAATTGGCGAAATTGGAAATTCCGTTGTTATGGGAAAAGAAGGCTACCGAATCATGGCTGTCATCCAGTCCGTAAATAACCGAATGGAAATTATTTTCGGAAGGGTTGTACAATTTTTCATCCGTCCTGATGGAAAGCTGGTATGCCTGATTGAAAATTTTACAGGTAGTGAGGGCACGGACCGCCGGGCTGGATACAAAGCTGTCGATGGCAATTTCTCTGTTTTTCATAAACCTGGAAATGCTGGATGCTTCTTCCATACCTTTGTCTGCCAGAGGTCTGTCGAAGTCTTCGGTTTCTTCAGGCCAGTCGCTTTTCGCATGTCGTACAAGGATGAGTTTCTTCATAATTCGTTTTTGGAAAAATAAATTTATAAAAAAAATCACGGAATAAAACATGATTGATAAAAAAAACTGTGTTAGGAATAAAATGATTAAAATTTATTAAATTTGCAGACCTATGGGACAGATCCTTGCTATAGACTATGGAAAGGCACGTTGCGGCATTGCAGCAACAGACGACATGCAGATTATTGCCAGCGGGCTGGAGACGGTGGAAACCAGGTTTTTAACTGAATTCCTCAGGAAGTACTTCAGTGCCCATTCTGTAGAAGGGATTGTAGTGGGTTTGCCCGTAGATTTGAGAGGAAATATTTCAGAAGTGGAAACAGATATCCTGAAATTCATAGAAGAATTCAGAACTCTGTTCCCGGCTATTCCGGTTCACCGCTTCGATGAAAGGTTTACATCCAAAATGGCTTCGTTTTTTATTTCCCAGAGTGGGAAAAACAAAAAACAGAGACAGGAAAAAGGATTGATTGATAAAGTAAGTGCAACGATAATATTGCAGAATTTTTTAGAACAAAGAACAAGATGATTTTACCGATAAGAGCCTTTGGGGACCCTGTATTGCGGAAAGTAGCCAAGGATATAGACCAGGATTACCCGGATTTACAGGTACTGATAGATAATATGTTTGAAACGATGTACAGTGCCAACGGCATCGGGCTGGCTGCCCCGCAGGTAGGACTGGACATCCGTCTGTTCGTTATCGATGTATCTCCGCTGGCGGATGATGAAGATTATGAGGATATCAAGGATGAACTGGCAGAATTTAAGAAGGTATTCATCAATGCCAGGATTCTGGAAGAGTCCGGAGAAGAATGGAAGTTTAACGAAGGCTGCCTTTCCATCCCGGATGTACGGGAAGATGTAAAAAGGAAAGAAACCATCGTTATTGAATATTATGATGAGAATTTCGTCCTTCATACGGAAACTTTATCGGATATCAGGGCACGTGTGATCCAGCATGAATACGACCACATTGAGGGGATCCTGTTTACCGATCACCTGAGTGCACTGAAGAAAAAGCTGGTCAAAGGCAAGCTGTCCAAAATTTCCCAGGGCGACGTGAGCATCAACTATAAAATGAGATTCCCTAAATAATAGACTTATTAAAATAGAAATAAATTAACGCAAAGCCTGAAGGCCTTTGCAGGATGTAATAAAAAATAAAATTATGCTGTTAGAAAAAATAATTTCAATTTCCGGAAAGCCAGGACTGTACAAATTAGTTTCCCAATTAAGAAACGGATTCATCATTGAAGACGTAACCACCAAAAAGAAAGTGAGCATCGGGAACTCCAGCCAGGTAAGCCTTCTGGACAATATTGCGATGTTTACCTTTGATAAGGAAGTTCCTTTATTCGAAGTTTTTGAGAATATCGCTAAAAATAATGAGTATAAGGAGACCATTTCCCACAAATCAGGAGATGCGGAACTGAAAGAATTCATGACAGCTTCTCTTCCTAACTATGATACGGAAAGAGTGTATGCTTCAGACATCAAGAAACTGGCTCAGTGGTATAATATCCTGCACAAGGCCGGATACATCACCCCTGAAAGCTTTGTAAAAGCGGAGCCTGAAACACTTGATCCTGAAAAGGAAACAGCAGGCACAGATAACGAAGCGCCTAAAAAGTCAGCTGCCCCTAAAGCGGAAAAGCCGGCAACTCCAAAAGTAAAGGTGACTTCAGCAGCGAAATCCGCTCCGAAAAGTACCCATACCAAAAAAGGATAATTCAGTTTTCTGAATCCAGATATAAGCCTTGTCAGGAAGTCCTGGCAAGGCTTTTTTGTTTGAACCAGTACAGGCAGCTGTGTAACCTGTATTCTTCAGGTTCGTTTCATATCCTGCAGCCTATTCGTCACAACTACCTACAAACAGAATTATATATTCCGTAAATTTGCAGCACTTTGAATTCTCAGATTATGAATACCAAACAGGAAAAACTGGACGCTTTCGGAAGATTGCTGAATATTATGGATGACCTGCGTGAAAAATGCCCGTGGGACCAGAAACAGACGCTGGAGTCATTACGCCACCTGACGCTGGAAGAAACCTATGAATTGTCTGATGCCATCCTGCAGAACGACCTCAATGAAATCAAAAAAGAGCTGGGCGATGTCCTGCTTCACCTTGTTTTTTATGCCAAGATAGGCTCTGAAAAGAAGAGTTTCGATATAGCGGATGTGATCAATTCCCTTAATGAGAAGCTCATTTTCCGCCATCCCCATATCTACGGTGACACTGAAGTGAAGGATGAGGAAGAGGTAAAGCAGAACTGGGAAAAACTTAAGCTTAAAGAAGGAAACAAATCCATTCTGGGAGGAGTTCCGAAAAGCCTTCCGAGCATGGTCAAGGCGTACAGGATCCAGGATAAGGTAAAAGGCATCGGTTTTGAATTTCATGACGCGGAAGATGCGTGGAAAAAAGTGGATGAAGAAATTAAGGAATTCCACGATGAAACAGATCCCGTTAAAAAGGAGGAAGAGCTGGGCGATGTATTTTTCTCGCTCATCAATTATGCCAGGATTTCCGGCCTCAATCCCGATTCTGCGCTGGAAAGGACCAATATCAAATTTATTTCAAGATTCCAGAAGATGGAACAGCTTGCCCGGGAAGACGGTCTGAAGCTGGCTGATCTTTCTCTTGAAGAAATGGACGTACTCTGGGAAAAAGCCAAACGCCAGCTGTAGTATGAAAGTCCGGAATCCTGTGCCGCAACGTTTTCACTATCTGTTGGAATTTAAGAAGACCGAAAGGAAATGGCATTTTCCTTTCCTGGCAGCCCTGTGTGTCGGGAGCTGCCTCTTCATCGGATACCTTTCAGGAAAACCCAATTACGGAAGCCTTTCCAGCCTGGGTGCCCTGACCATCCTGTATTTTACTTCCGCACCCATTACCCAGCGCATGGTGCATCTTGCGGTTTGTGCCCTGGGGATTGTCTTTTCATTTTCGGTAAGTCTTTTTTTCAGCTTTAATGCGTATGTGGCCGGTTGTTCATTGGGAATCATTGCTTTCCTGGCCCATTTTATAACGTCTTATTTCAGGATCTCACCGCCGGGAAACTTCTTTTTCATTATGGTGGCTGCCATGGCAAGTACCTATCCTTTTGATCCGGAAATGATTCCTGTCAGGGTAGGCCTGGTTGCCATGGGAGCGATGCTGTCGTGTTCTCTGGCTTTCTTCTATTCCGTTTTTATTGAGAAAAGCAAAGTTACAACGGTGCCGAGAAGGGTATTCAATAAAAAGCGGTATACGAAATTTGTGGAGAGTGCCGTCATCGGTTTTTTTATGATGCTTACATTGATTACGGGACATCTGCTGCAGTTCAGGAATACCTACTGGATCTCCATTGCAGCGGTTGCCATCATCCAGGGCCGGAATTTTGAGCATGTCCGCCAGCGGAATATGCACAGGATCCTGGGTACATTTATCGGAATAGGTTTTGCATGGCTTATTCTTTTACTGCATCCCGATACGCTGATGATGATTGTGATGATTACCGTACTGCAGTTTGTTATTGAACTGCTTATCATGCGGAATTACGGACTGGCTGTAGCATTTATTACGCCCCTCACGATCCTGCTTGTTGAAACGGGCAGCAATGTCCCGCATCCGGTAGGAGACCTGATCGAAGCCCGGCTCCTGGATACGGTAATCGGAAGCCTTATCGGACTGGCTGCCGGTTATTTTCTGCACCATCAGCAGATCATCAACCGGCTGGAAAAGCAGGTCCGGTATTCTTATTTTCAGTTTAAAAAATTAAAAAAATAACGATGATGCGTCTATTGTTCTTATCTGTTTTCCTTCTTGCCGCCTGCAACCAGAAAGCCCAGGATTGCAAAGTAAATGAGGAACTGGAAGTACAGTTTTCCCTGCCCAAAAAGCTGAAGGAGGTTTCCGGTATCGCTTTATCTCAAGATAAAAAGACCATCTGGGCCATTGAAGACCAGGGCAATAAGAATGTTGTGTACGGACTCGATGCCGAAGGAAAGCTTACAGCGGATGTGTTGGTTGAAAACGCTGAGAACAACGACTGGGAAGATATCACAGCCGATGAGCACGGAGACCTGTACATTGGTGATTTCGGGAACAACGAAAACGACAGGCAGAATCTTTCCATTTTAAAGATCGATCTTAAAAATACCGGGCAGAAGTCAACGAAGGTGATTCAGACCACTCAATTCCATTATGAGGGCCAGACGGAATTTCCTCCCAAAAAATCCGGGCTGCTTTACGATTGCGAAGCTTTTGTGGCCATGAAAGGCTATTTCTATCTCTTTACCAAAAACAGGAGCAAAGGATTTGACGGGACATTCCTAATTTTCCGTATCCCCAATAAAGCAGGGAATTTTGAAGCCAAACTCATCGGAAGATTACAGCTGCAGGGAAAATACGATGATGCCGCCATTACTTCTGCTGCGATCCCGACTACACATGATAAGGTCATATTGCTGACCCATAAAAATATCCATATCCTTTCCGGATTTTCCCCGGATGACTTTTCACAGGCACAGATCCGTAAACTTCCCCTGCACCATAATTCCCAGAAGGAAGCTGTTGTATTTCTCAATGACCATACGCTGCTTATTGCGGATGAGAAAGATAAAAAAACAGGAGGGAATGTGTACCGGTTTTCTTTGCCATAGCAGTACACGAAAATTATTTCTTGCTTAAGAATTCATTAACTGAATTCGTATAAATTGCATAATCCTATATGTCCGGATCCATTAGGATCAGTGATATGTAAGACTATTTTCTGTGTTCCCATCTATTGAGTTGAACAATGAGCTCAAAATCATGATAACAATTGATTTTATAATTATTCTGATCTTTATTTTAATACGACAAGTTTTGTCTCTTTAGATTAGTAAACTTTATAGTTAATACCTTGCATTTTACGAGATGTTTTGTGTTTTAAAGCGAATGTAATATTTTTATTTAATTTCCCGCCGGTGCAAGCCTCTCGCTCGTTCCTTGAAGGCTGAATCAAAAAAAGCCGGCTTTTGAAAACTTCAAAAGCCAGCCTTGTTATCTATAGGTATTGTATCTCTTTTCTAATAGAGCTTCAGGATTAATCATCTTAAAAAGTCATGCCCACTCCTGCAGAAACCCTGCCGCCATCCGAACCGTAGAAATAGTTCAGGCGGGCGGAAAACATTTCTACGATGCTGAGCCAGAAGCCGGCCCCTACGGATTGATGCCACTTTTTGGAATCTTCATTGTCATTCCATACTCGCCCGATATCGTAGCCGATCAGGATCCCCATATTAGCCGGGGCAATATTATTCCTGATCCGTCCGAAATCCCAGCGGATTTCAGAATTGTTGGTGAAGGAAGATTTTCCGGAAAACCGGTCGTTCCTGAATGCCCTCATCCCGTTATTGCCGCCAATACTGGCTGCCTGGTAAAATTCAAAGTCATTATTGCTGATCCACATCCCGTTGCTGGAATTGGCCAGCACAAAACGCCCCCTTTTATCAAGTTGATGATCAAAGGACAGCTTTCCGGATAGGATGGCAAAATTCCTGCTGTAATCGGCAAGATTCGCTTTCCAGGCTACATTTCCCACCAGTTCAAATCCAAATGTAGGGAAAGCGGCATTATCCTGGTTTTTATAGCTGAAGGTATAATTGGCCCCTCCGAACTGCTGGTCATTGAAGACTTCCTGCCTTACATCCTGCGAAACATCTACGAAACGGTCGCCGTTTCTCTGTACCTTATTGTTTTCAAACGTCAGCTGGAACTGGTTCTGGATATTGCTCCAGCTCTTTTTGGAAATGGAAGGGGCAAAATAGAACCTTGAAATTCTTGCCCGGTTGTACCAGCGTTTGGTTTCTTTGCGGTCATATTCACTTTCGTTGGACAGCCCGAAGAAATTTTCCGTGAAGCGGGGCGTTGTGTAAGAAGCATCGAGGTTAAAATCCCATCCTGCAATCGCTTTTTTGAAAATCCCTTTGTAAACAAGGTTAAATCCACCTGTAGCGGTATAAAGATTCGCTTTGAGGCTATGCTTTTGTGTGTAAGGGTCCTGGATAAAGTTATTAACGGTATAATTCGCCAGGAAACCGAAAATCACGCCATCATCCGGATTAAAGTCTGCATTCGGCAGACCTGCCGCAAAATTGTATTTAGGGTGCTGGTAATCATAAGTATTCACATTATAATCATTGGTAATGCGTTTGGATGCAGAGCCGTCGTTATACGTATTCTTCTGGGATTTGAAATCATAAATTTTCACCCGGCTTCCATTAGATACATTATACGTATCATGATTATATCCTCCGATGAGCCTGATATTTATTTTAGGCCGGCCTTCTCCGGAAACTTCATACATATCATCGTCTTCCAGTCCGTAGATCCAGAGCTCTTTGGTCTTGTCATCGGAATAGGTTTTCTCAAATACCAGTTCCGGCTGCTCATTATTTTTGCCCAGTCTGTATTGCTGTACCTGTACGGAATTACCATTTTTAGTGATTACAAACTTATCAGGATGCACGGTTCCGGCCAACGGTACTTTTTTCTGCAGTACATCATAGTACTGAACAGCATACTCCTCAAGTTTTTCTTTTCTCGATTTCAGTTTCTGCTGAATATCCGTGATGGTTTCATCCTGGACTTCTTTAGGAAGGTTGGTAAAGGCCTCGTCAATATCAAGGTCGGTCAGATGTTGCTGGATGTACTGTGCCTGTGCAGTCCAGTCCTTTTCCGAAGAGCCTTTCAGGAATACCAGATCCAAAGGATAGGGTTCCCTGTTCAGCCATTTTATATTCCTGATATCGCTTTTAAAAGTTTTCATGTGGCGGATTACCGGAACATTCATAATGATCTTGAATGCCGCTCCGTCGTACTTGCTGAATGCCTGGTCGTGATCCCTCGGGATCGGTTTGTACACAATCTTATCTCCATCCTTGTATTCTGCCCATTTCCACTGGTCTGCATGCCTGTCCCAGTCGCCGATCAGCATGTCAAAAAGCCTGGCTCTGATGTATGATTCCTCATCAACGGAATATTTCGCACTCTTCGTCAGGTTTTTAAGCACATCATCTGTAGAGACAATATCCCGGGCATTATCAAGGGATTTCAGGGTTTTCGGATCAGCTGAAAAACGTTCTTCAACCATATAAAACTCATCGCCGTGATGGTCATTGTATTTTCCTAAAGCCTGTTGCTTCGGGATATAATACAGGCGTGGATTGCTGTGGAAAAGATCCAGCTTGTCTGCCATATTGCCTACCGAAAATGCGGTAAACGGATGGTTGGTAGTATAGAAATCAAGCAGGAAGCGTTCCGGGAACGTATTCTGAAGTTCATTGCCGAATGTACTTTGCCGGAATGCCATATTGTTGAGGAATCTCACCGCACTTTTTTTGACACTTCGCATTACGAATTCCTGCCCGTCCTTAGCTTTCAGGCGCAGGCTGTTCGACTGGTTGCCGCCGCCTTCCCGGAAAGGCGTATAGCCTCCGTCCAGTTCAGCAATATTGGCGGTAGGAGCTTCGATAGGCATCCCGTAATATTTCCTGTAATGGTCTCCCCACAACCAGCGGTAGAATTTCCTTTTCTGCGTCATCTTTTCTGTATAGAGCGTAGAGGTCACCATCGCAGGTAAGACAGAAGGGTAGGTATTGGCAAGAGGCTGTGGCTTATCTATAACGCTGATTTGCGCCAGCTTTTCGAGTTTACGGTCTTTTGTGGAAAAGAATTCTACATCCGTACTTTCATCTTTCCTGATGTTCAGCACTGCGAAACCGCTTCCTCCGTAGGAAAAATCTGTCGGCCGGGCAATGGTGGCCGGGTTCGTTTTGGATCCGGCGCCGCTGATGATCTGGCGTATATTGCCCGCCTCATGATACTGAAGGTTATGGTCATGCCCTGAAACGAAGATGATATTGTCTTTGTCCTGCACGATACTTTTCAGCCGGTTGGCCAGTTCAGCATAATGCCTGTTAAGGATATCTTCCGGACTCGCCCCTGATGCGCTTCTCAGCACATTGACCACTGTGGCAATCCCGGGAGCCGGGATTTTGCTTTCCAGCAGGAACAGGTTGGACCTTGCCGAACTGTATCCGGCATGAGTTCCGCTGCTGATGATCGGGTGGTGCAGGGCTACGATGATCCTTTTATCCTGATTTTTATTGATGAGGTGTTTGAATTCTGTAAACAGTCCTTCCCGGGTTTTGATATCACAGTCTTTATTGATTCCGGGGTGCTTGTCCCAGTTGGCAAGGGCCCATTCCGTGTCAATCACGATGAGCTTCACATCATCGGTAAGGTTGATGTCATCAATAGGACAGGAGTTTTTGGGAAGGAATGCCTTTTTATCTTTCATGTAGGCCCTCACCATGTTTTCCTGCGCTTTCAGGCCGTCCAGTCCGTGGTACCAGTCGTGGTTTCCGGGAATTACCAGTGTCCTTCCTTTGAAATTCTTGGTCACCATAAGCTGGTCTTCCAGTTTCTGTTTCGCAAGCGCAAAGCCCGGATCATCTTCCTTCGGCATTCCTGAAGGATAGATATTATCTCCCAGAAAGATCAGCATGGAATTCTGGCTGGCGGAATCAAGCTTATTTTTCAGTGCATTCAGCGTATATTGGGCCTGGGTTTCATCTGCATTACCGGCATCACCGATGAGGAAGACCTTGAAATCAGTTTCAGGCATGGATCTTGAGGCATCTGTTTCCGAAAGGTTTTCACCTTTTTTTACCGTATAGGTCGCACAGGAATACAGCAGGCTCGGGACCAGCAGAAATCTCAGCGGAACTGAGAATCTTTTTAGATGAGTTTTCAGGGATAAATTCATAAATTTACATTAATCAAATTTCAGGAATGAATATTTTACACAAAGCTAAAGATTATGTGGAAACCTTGTTTAAAAACAGGTTATCTTCTATATATTTTTATCATAATTTCGTCCATACTACATATACGGTCAATAAGGCGGAAGAAATCATGAAACATACTCCTGTTTCCGAAGAAGACCAGGAAAAAGTACTGCTGGCCCTCTGGTTCCATGATACGGGATACGTGGAGAGCCCTGAGAATCATGAGGAGAAAGGAGTTGACATCATGAAAAATTTCCTGCTGCAGGAACAGTATCCTCAACATAAGATTGATGATATCGCCCGGCTGATCTTAGCCACCCAAATCACCCATGAACCCGGAACCCTTCTGGAAAAGATTGTGAAAGATGCAGACTGCAGCCATTTCGCAAGCCATGATTACAATGATATTTCCGATGCTTTGCGAAAAGAATGGGAGCTGACCAATGTAAGATGTTTTTCCAATGAGCAATGGAATGAAGGTAATCTCAATATGCTCAGGAACAAACACAAATTCTATACCGATTATGCCAAAGAGAACTGGGAGCCACTAAAAAAGAAAAATATAAAAAAGATTGAGAAAAAACTGATCAGGGAAGAGGATAAAAAAGAAGACCGGAAGGAGTCTGCGGACTCCAAAAAGGAAAAATCGGACCGCAGTGTGGATACCCTGTTCAGGATAACCCTGAGCAACCATACCAGGCTCAGTGATATTGCCGACAGTAAGGCCAATATCCTGCTATCCGTTAATGCGATCATTATTTCCGTATGCCTTTCCGTCCTGGTCCCTAAGCTGGATGCGCCAAGGAATTCACACCTGATCATTCCAAGCTTTATATTGCTTCTTTCCAGTGTGCTGACCATCATTTTCGCCATCCTGTCTACGAAGCCGAATGTGACGAAAGCCAGATTCACCCTTCAGGATGTTAAGGACCGTAAAGTGAATTTGTTATTCTTCGGGAATTTCAACAGAATGCTTTTTGAGGATTACCAGGAGGCCATGAATGTCCTGATCAAAGACCGGGACTATATTTATGACTCCATGGTGAAAGACCTGTATTTCCTGGGAAAAGTCCTGGACCGTAAGTATAAGCTTCTGTCTACCACCTACAAGATCTTTATGGCCGGGATCGTTATTTCCGTACTGTCTTTCGGGTATGCCTTCCTGACACTTTAACGCAAAATACACCGGGAAATGATCGTAAGACAGCGGGTTCACTGGCTCAAGATGCTCTTCATTTGGAAAGGTTCTGTCCTGAAGAAAATTATGGTGCAGCTTACTGTAATCACGCTTTTCTCGCTGGCCATTTATTATTTCAAAGGAAAAGTTTTCGATTATAAAGTCCATCTTAATCCTGCAATTTTTACCCTTATCGGCCTCGCACTGGCTATTTTTATGGGCTTTTGCAATTCAGCGAGCTATGACCGGTATTGGGAAGGGCGCAAACTTTGGGGCGTGTTGGTCAATGAGACCCGTTCACTCACCCGGCAAATCTTTTCCCTCGTTAATGATCCGGGTCCTGATGCTCATCAGGAAAAACAGAAAATAGTCAGGGTCATTGCGGCTTTCTGCTGGTCCCTGAATGATTACCTGAGGGATAAACCCGGAGCCCACAACCTTGAGCACCTGCTTTCACCGGAACAGATCCGACAATTGCAGGGCAAAAAATTCATGCCTAACATTATTTTAGGTTTCATAGCCGACTGGCTGAATGATCAGTACAGCAAAGGAAATATAGACAGCATTATCATGGCTTCCATGGATGAACGCCTGAATCAGTTCTCCACGATCCTTGGGGGCTGTGAACGGATCCACAATACGCCGCTGCCTTTCGCTTACAGCATCCTGCTGCACAGGACCGTATACCTGTACTGTTTCTGGCTGCCGTTCGGGCTGGTGGATATCGTAGGCTGGATGATGCCTCTGGTTGTACTTCTGATCAGCTACATCTTTATTGCACTGGATGCCATCATTCAGGAAATCGGGGAACCTTTCGGCGAAGAAGAAAACGATTTGGCCCTGAACAGCATCTGCAGGACCATCGAATCTTCGATTTTCGAGCAGGCCGGGATTCCGCAGGCACAGCATGCTGTTCCGGATTCTTATGTGCTGGACTGATTTAAGCTATGGAAACCCTTAACGCAAGCAGTCCCGTAATGCCCTGCAGGTCTTCCACCCTCAGGAATTCCACATCGTTCCGCAGCCTGCCTTTTTTCTGGAGCCTACTGATGTACTGAAGGTATTCCTTCTGGTTTTCCATACCGAAGTAGACGACCGTGATTTTTCCGGGACAGGTAAGCCGTTCCGAAGAACCTTTGATATAGGCTTTGTCAAGCCTTTTCTTAATGATCTCGTAATAGGAATTGTATGCTCCGTCCACATCAAACCGTTTTTCGTCCATTCGGAACCGGATATCCACTTTCTCATTATAGACAAAGATCAGGGAGGCAATATCCAGAGGAACGGGAAGGCTGCCTTTAAATGTACTGAATTCACGCTCCATCCGGCAGATGGTTTTCAGCTGCCAGTATCTCAGCTCTTTCATCAGCTTGGCACTGTAGTGGAGATCGGGAGCTATATTGGCTCCGATGTACAGGTTATGTTCAACCCCGTCTGATTTGAACCGCTCATAATAATGCGGGAAAATCTCTTGTGCATCAACCTGGTTTTCGTCCAGGACGTCCGCCAGTTTCCTGTTCACAAGGGTGATTGATTCATCGAGGTCTTTCCGGTGGGTATAAAAAAGATCATTCTGAGCAAATACACGGGAGAAATAATCCTTGATATTTTTCCTGAGAATTTCCGGAGATTCCACTTCCAGCTTTGCCTGCAGGTAAGGGTGGATGTCTTCCCTGAGCAGCCTTTGGAAACGCTGTTCCGTATCTGCTTTGATGTCATGGTGCAGCTCATGGTAAAATACTTCCAGTGCCAAGACAAAAGGCTCGGTATCGGCTCCTATGCCTGAAAAAAGGTTCTGAAGGCAATCCATCTGTTCATTGAGGTCTTCCATCATCAGCTGGAAACGTTTCTCGGATGAAGAACGGATGTCTGAAAATCCGAAAAGAGGGGTCAGGTTCCTGAAGGAGATCTGTTTCAGCGTATAGATCTTCTTGGCCAGTGAAGCGTTGAAATACTTTTCTGCCTCATTCCTGAACTTCCAGACCACACTGTTGTGGATAGAGGTATACTCCCGCTGGATGATGGCTTCAATCTGGAAGTCCTTTTCAAAATTGAAACGGTTGATGGAAAACAGAATCATATCCGTGAAAAACTCCATTTTTTTAAGCTTGAGCCCGTTAAAGCTGTTCCGTACCGGGGAGGTAAATTCAATAATCGCCAGGAGTTCATTATCTTTCATGACCGGAATGACCATAAAGCTGTTGATTTCATTTTCCTTCAGTACCGCAAAAGACGGCAGCGATTGGATCTCATTGTCCATATGGTCCGTATTGGAAACCACAATAGGCTTTGAATTATAGCTTAAATTATTGAATGTACTTTTCCTGGTCTGCTCATCAAAGGCATTGATCCAGAAATCAAGGATATGATGGGTAAACAGGTTTTCGTAAATGGGAAGTTTTTCCAGGCGCTGATCTTTTTTATTGAAGAGCATCAGTCCGAAATTCAGTTTCGGGACATCGAAATACGACTTAAAGATTTCAATGAGATTCTCATCCGGCGCGAGGTCTTCAGGATCGATGCTGATCATGCTGGATTTAAGGTCAGATAAAGCCACTTCTGAAGTGCAGTCCACCAGCGAGATAATGGTAAATCCTTCCAGTACCCAGGATTCGGATGGGAAGTATTTTCTCCAGAGCTTATGGTCGTCCAGGTTTTCCAGAAGAAGGTCAATAACGTCATCGGACAGTATTTTGGCATCATCGGTAGGGTATACCTCTGTAAAGTCAGAGTTCACCGTAATCTTGTAATGCTTCATGATGCCCTGCTTATCCGGGATGTCATAATAAAAAGGGAGCGTAGTCTTAATGTCCCTTTTGAAATAGCTCTGCAGGATCAGGCAGCAGCAGAACACGTAAAATTCATCCTCCTCAATATTCCTGAGCTCTATTTCAAAATCTTTTCCTGCATCTTTAAGGATGTTTTTAAACCTTTCCGTATAATTGAAGGTGACCCCGGATAACGGAACGCTGGCCGCTTTTATTTCATTGTTTGTAAGTCCCGTAGGGAAAAGGTCTGAAAGCAGGATGCGGATGAGGTCTTCATGTTTCTCCAGCAGCGAAGTATCCTGAAAGCCATCCCTCAGTTCCTGGAAGTTTTTGATTTTGTCGATAAGCGATTCCGCATAATTCACCCGGTATTCCAGCCGGTCATTATACCGGATATGCTCCAGCACATCCAAATATTTTTTGAATGAAATGTAAACCTTGAAAGGAGCGTCTTTTTTATAAAGATGGGACAAAACCTGAATTTAAAGTAAAGGTAAAAAAAAACCACAACATTAAAGTTGTGGCTGTATATGTTAAGCGGATTTCTACAATCCGAACTCTTTTCCGAATACATCCGGGAAGATTCCCAGAACCATGATGGAGATAATAATGACTACCGCTACAATATTGTAGGTCAGCGTTACTTTCTCTGATGATTTGAACGAAGACTCTTTAAAGAAGAACATCGCAATGATCAGTCTCAGATAGTAGGCAATAGATACCGCCGATCCCAGTACAGCTACCAGGACAAGGAATGCCGCCCCGTTGATCGCCTGGGAAAATAAAGCAAATTTACCCATAAATCCTGCTGTAAGCGGAACACCCGCCATAGAAAGCATAGAGATGGCCGCTACTGTTGCCAGCAAAGGCTCAGATTTTGCCAGTCCTTTGAATGCACCGAAAGAAGTTTCACGCTTCAGTTTCTCTACCCAGATCAGGCACATAAACACACCCACAGTAGATAATGAATACGCAAACAGATAGAAAGCCAGGTTATAGGCTGACAGGCTGGTTACCCCGAAAAATACCAGACCGATATACCCTGCGTGTGAAACGGAGGAGTATGCCAGCATTCTTTTGGCATTGGTCTGGGCAAGTCCCATAACGTTAGCCAGCAGAAGGGTAATGATCAGGAATACGCCCAGTACATTGATCCATTCGTGTGTGACACCGGCAAAAGCAATAGTCATCAGCCTGAATAAAGCGAAAAATCCTGAGATTTTTACCACGCTTGCCATGAAGGCTGTAATCAGGGAAGGGGCACCGTAGTATACATCCGGGCTCCACATATGGAAAGGCGCTAAAGCCACTTTGAATGCCAGGGCACAAAGGATCAGAAGCACGCCCAGGATAAACATAACGCTGGAAGGGTTGGCCACCCCGAAATCATGGATTTTATACAGATCGAAGCTTCCTGTGCTTCCGTAGATAAATGCGATACCGAATAATAAAAAGCCTGTGGCAAAGGCACCCATCAGGAAATATTTGATGGAGGCTTCATTGGACCTCAGGTCAGTTTTGTTGGCTCCTGCCATCACGTATAACGGAATAGACAGGATCTCAATGCCCAGGAAAAGCGTCACCATATTCTGATATCCGAAAAGAATGATCCCCCCGCAAAGGGCAAACATCATCAGGGCATACAGCTCAGACTGGTGGCTCCTGTGGTTGCTGAATGCAAAACCTCCCAGGAAGAACAGCAGCAATGTGGTTACTAAGGCTATTTTAGTGAACAGTGCGGCATTGGCGCTGTAATCATACATGTTCCTGTACTGCTCGAAAAACGAATTTTCCGGCATGAAGCTGACGAACAATGCAATGATTAATCCTAAAATTCCGATGTACCTCGCAAACTTTCCCTGTTCAAGAACTCCGGAAAACAATGCAATAACTGCCGTAAGGAAAACAATAATTAAAACACTCATAATGTATATTTGAGAAGGGAGATTAAAGAGACAAGACAAAACTCTGATTGCTCATATCCTAACCTCTCAGTTTTTTAATTTTTTTAATTTTAAATCTTTAAGCGGCCATTGCCGTATAAATGAATTTCAGCGAGCTGTTCACCATATCGATCACCGGCTGTGGAAAAATCCCCAGCAGGATCACAAAAACCGATAAGCTGGCCAGTACGGAAAACTCTACTCCGGAAAGGTCTCTGGCGGTACTCAGTACTGCAGCATCCCCTTTTCCGAACATGGATTTCCCGTAAAACCTTAAAAGATACACGGCACAAAGGATCACTGTAAGACCTGCAATGACTGCTGCGGTAGCATTAAAGTCAAAAACAGATTTGATCAGGATAAACTCTCCGATGAAACCGTTGGTCAATGGAACTCCCATGGAACCCAATATGATGATCAGGAACAGCACGGCAAATTTCGGGGCTACTTTAGCCAGCCCGCCCATCTGTCTGATGTCTCTTGATTTGAATCTTTTATACAGGATGTCACAGCAGTAAAACAATCCTGCTACGTTGATCCCGTGAGCGAATGTCTGTACCAGCGCACCTTCAGCACCTTCGATATTGAAGTTTCCTCTCAGGGTTACTACAGCGGATGCAAAGATCCCGGCTACCATCAGTCCTACGTGGGAGAAAGAAGAATACGCAATGATTCTTTTCATATCGAACTGGATGATCGCGATCAAAGCACCATGAACGATACCTATGATTGCCAGGATAATAACGATCTGTCCTGAAATTCCGGCAATCGGAATCGGAGTGATCGGCAGCAGGTATCTCATGACACCGTAAACTGCCATTTTCAGCATGATCCCGGATAGCAGCATTGATCCCTGTGTAGGGGAATAGGTATAGGTGTCCGGCTGCCACGTATGGAAAGGGAATACCGGTAACTTTACCGCAAAGGCAAAGAAGATAAACCAGAACACTACGGTCTGCTGGGTTTCATTCAGCTGTGCGTTATACAGGTCCGTAAGCGCAAATGAGGCAGAATGGCTGTACACATAGATGAGCCCTGCCAACATAAATAAAGATCCTACGAAAGTATAGACGAAGAATTTTGTTGTGAATTCGAACCTTTTATTTTCCTGTCCCCAAAGCCCGGCAATAAACCAGATCGGGATCAGGGTTACTTCCCAGAAAATGTAGAATAACAAGCCGTCCAGTGACGTAAACACGCCTACAAGACCGAACTGCATCAGCAGGATCAGGCCGTAGAACGTATTCCTGTAATTGACATTTTCGTTGAACGAAGATAAAATAATAATCGGCGTCAGAATGTTGGTCAGCAGCAACAGCAGCATGCTCATTCCGTCAATACCGAAATGGAGGGTACTTTTGATGTACTGAGACCAAGGATACGTAATTTCATACTGAAGCTTACTGTCTACCGTAAAAGCAGAATCGAAATTTGAAAGCGCATAAAAGGTAAGCATCATTTGAATCAATGCAATCGCCAGCGCCACATATTTGCTGGAAGCATTCTTCCAGGCAAAAACCAATCCCGAACCTGCGAGAGGTAAAAGTAATAATGTTAATAGTAAATAAGACATTATTATTGTAATAAAAAGTTAACAATTAATATGATTCCCACTGCCAGTGACATGATGAGGATGTAGTTTTCCACGTTTCCGTTCTGGATACGCTTCATCGCCTTTCCGCTGTCTTCCGCACCTTCACCTACGAAGTCTACGATACGGTCCAGCACGCCCTTATCAAACATCTTTCCGCCACGTCCAAGTCCTTCCACTGTTTTTACGAAGAGTGCATTATACAGCTCATCCACATACAGTTTTCTGGCAGAAAGCTTTTCCCATCCGGTATAGTCCTTTTCAGCCAGCGGCAGTTTTTTCTTATTCACATAGGTATTTCTTACCATGAACCAAACAGAGAAGAACATCACCACAGTAGCTCCCAGAAGCATCATTTCAGTATTGAAATCCACTCCGGAAAGCGTAGCTTCCATCTGGTTGTAGCTTTCCTGGGTCAGTACCGGCTTCAGCCATTCCATCAGTTTGGCATAATGGCCATGGCCGATGAAGTGAGGAAGGTTGATAAACCCACCGATGACAGAAAGAATTGCCAGGACCACCAATGGTAAGGTCATATTAGCCGGGCTTTCGTGCAGGTGGTGCTTCTGTTCTTCAGTTCCCCTGAAGTTCCCGTGGAACGTCAGGTAATAGAGTCTGAACATATAGGTTGCCGTAATCGCCGCCAGTGTAAACAGCATCACCCAGTAGAACGGGCTTTTTGCATAGGCTGCGACTAAGATCTCATCTTTGGAAATCATCCCTGAAAGTAAAGGGAATCCTGAAATAGCCAGAGTTCCGATCAGGAATGTGGCATGGGTAATTGGAATTACCTTTTTAAGGCCGCCCATAAAGCGCATATCCTGCTCCCCGCTCATGGCATGGATCACAGAACCTGCTCCTAAGAACAATAATGCCTTAAAGAATGCATGCGTCATTACGTGGAACATTGCCGTAGTATAAGCACCCAGTCCCAAAGCAATGAACATGAATCCAAGCTGTGAAACCGTAGAGTAGGCCAGTACTTTTTTAATGTCATTCTGACGGAGTGCATAGAAGCCTGCCAGAGCAGCAGTCAAGAATCCGATCATCAGGATTCCTCCCTGAACGGTAGGAGCCAGAGTGAATAAGAAATTGGATCTTATCACCAGGTAAATACCTGCCGTTACCATCGTTGCCGCGTGGATTAACGCAGAAACAGGGGTTGGTCCCGCCATCGCGTCCGGAAGCCAGGTATATAAAGGCACCTGGGCAGATTTACCGGTAGCCCCGATGAATAAACTCGCCGTAATGAAAATAATGATATTTCCGTCCAGCTCAAATTTTGAAGCATTCTGAGCTACAGAAAGGTAATCTACTGCATTGGTCTGTGAGGCGATCATAAAGATGCCGATCAGCAAGGCAAGGTCACCGATCCTATTCATGATGAATGCCTTTCTCGCTGCTTTGCCATATTCTTCATTCGTATACCAGAATCCGATCAGCAGGTAAGAGCAGAGTCCTACACCTTCCCATCCGATGAACAGGATCAGGTAGTTGCTTCCCATGACCAGAAGCAGCATGGAGAATATAAATAAATTCAGATAAGTAAAAAATTTATAGAATCCTTCGTCATGGCTCATGTAGCCGATGGAGTAGAGGTGGATCAGCGACCCGATCCCCGTGATGATCATAATCATCATCAGAGACAGCTGGTCAATTTGGAATCCGAAATTGATCTGTACCCCATTTACCCTGAACCATTCGAAAGCTTTTACGATTACCGGCTGGCTTTCAGAATCAAAATTCATAAAAATGCTTACTGCGATGCAGAAGGATCCGAACACCACCGCCGTGGCCAGTCCGCCCACCAGCATTTTGGGAAGTTTTTTTCCGAATAAGCCGTTTATAAGAAACCCTAAAAGTGGTAAAAGTATGATTGCATACACTAGATTTTCCATTCCTTATCCTCTTAATTTATTAAATATACTTACGTCTACAGAACGGGTGTTTCTATACAGCATCGCAATAATTGCAAGGCCTACCGCCACTTCCGCAGCAGCTACCACCATGATAAAGAATACCAGAAGCTGTCCGTCTCCGTTTCCTTTGTATGCTGAAAAAGCAGCCAGTAAAAGGTTTACAGAATTAAGCATAAGCTCCACACAGCCCAGAATCACAATCGCGTTCTTTCTCAGCAATACTCCCAATACTCCCAGACAGAATAATACTGACGAAAGAATGATGAAGTATTCCAGAGGGACGCTTTGTATAAATGTATTTACTTCTCCCATAATTTATAAATCTTTTTTACCGATTAATACCGCGCCTACAATACCGGCCAGAATAAGGATGGAGGCAAGCTCAAACGGCAAAACGTATTCATTGAACAAAAGTCTTCCCAGGTTTTTGGTAAGGCCCACACCGCGGTCTACATTCTCAACAACGATATGGTTTTCTTGCACTCCTCTGAAAACTCCCAGTACACCTACCAGAAGAAGCCCTGCCGTAAAAACTCCGACGAATTTTAAAGTATTGTTCTTCTTACTTTCGTCTTCCTTATTAAGGTTAAGCATCATCAGGATGTACAGGAACAATACCATGATAGCTCCCGCATACACGATGATCTGGATAATCGCCAGGAACTGGGCATTCAACAGAATGTACATCCCGGCAATGGAGAACATGGTTACAATTAAGGAAAGGATAGCATAGAGGGGATTTCTAGCAAATACAAAGTAAACAGCACTTGCTACCGCCAAAAATGCCACCAGGAAAAATAGAATCTGATCCATTATTTTACCGCATTTTTTTGTTTCTCGGATTGTCTGGCTGTAATGTCAATCCTTTCGTTTATTTTCTCAACCAGTTTATCTTTGCCGTAGATAAAAGAACCTCTGTTGGTTTCCACATCTACGAGTCTGTCTGTTAAATAGATGGCAGATTTAGGACAGGCTTCCTCGCACATTCCGCAGAAAATACATCTGAGCATGTTGATCTCATAGATCTCAGCGTATTTTTCCTCTCTGTACAGGCTTTTTTCCTCTTTCGTTCTTTCACCGGCAGTCATGGTAATGGCTTCTGCCGGGCATGCTACGGCACACAGTCCGCAGGCCGTGCATCTTTCGCGGCCTTCTTCATCTCTTTTCAGGACGTGCAGTCCTCTCCATACTTTGGCTCTCGGTTTCTGAACTTCCGGATAGGAGTAGGTTGGCGGTCCTTTCACGATATTTCTTACAGCGTGCTTAAAGGTGATCCCCATTCCCTTGAATATCGCAGGAAGGTAGATTTTTTCAGCAAGGGTCATCTCTTTGTTGGAAACGACTTTTGATCTGTTGGTTAGTTTCATTGTATAAGATATTAGATGTTAGACATCAGATGGGTAAACCCGTTCTGTCTGTTATCTTAATTTTAATATTTAAGTTTGAATCTGAGCAGTGGTGAATATTTTATTCTCCGTGGATCAGATCTGTTAAGATCCATATTTACCGGCTTAACTTCCGAATGCTAATATAACCGCTCCCGTAACCAGCAGGTTCACCAATGCCATCGGAATCAACGTTTTCCATCCCAGGTGCATCAGCTGGTCATACCTGAATCTTGGTAGCGTCCATCTGATCCACATAAAGATCAGGATACCGATAATAGTCTTGGTCAGGAATGCTACGATACTTAAAATTCCAGCCGTATTTTCACCCCAGTGCTGTGTTACCCATTCAATACCGGGGTAGTTATAGCCTCCGAAGAATAATACCACCATAAAGGCATTGGAGATAAACATATTCACGTATTCCCCGAACATGTATAACCCCAATTTCATGGAAGAATATTCCGTTGAGTATCCGGTTACCAGCTCAGATTCACATTCAGGCAAATCGAAAGGGTGCCTGTTGGTTTCTGCCAGAGCTGCTACGATGAAAACCAGGAAAGCAATCGGCTGGTAGAAAATATTCCAGTTCATCCCGTCAATCGCAAACAGTCCCCATAGTTTTCCGGTGGCCTGAGTTTCAGAAATTACTTTCAGGTCCAGGCTGCCTGTCATCATGATGATGGAAAGCAGGGCAAGTCCCATAGCCAGTTCATAGGAAATCATCTGGGAAGAAGCCCTGATGGCACCGATTAATGAATATTTATTATTGGAAGCCCAGCCTCCGATCATAATTCCGTATACTCCGATGGATGCCATTCCGATGATGTATAAAACACCTACGTCAATATTGGCTACCTGAAGATCGAAAGAAGTTCCTCCGATATTTAAACTTTTCCCCCATGGGATCACCGCTCCTGTAATCAGTGAGATGAACATGACCAACGATGGTCCGAGTACGAAGAGGAAACGTTCTGCATTGGCCGGTGTAAAGTCTTCCTTAAAGAAAAACTTCCCTCCGTCTGCAAGAGGCTGAAGCAAGGCAAACGGGCCCGCTCTGTTCGGTCCGATCCTGTCCTGCATTACAGCAGCCACTTTTCGCTCTGCCCAAGTAGAGTAGGCTGCGATAGTCAGTGACAGCAGGAAAAGGGCTAAAACAAGTATCAGTTTAAATGTTATTAAATCCATTTTTTTTGTTGTAAAGATTTTTAGATGTGAGATGTCAGAGACTAGATATGAGATTAAGTCTGATGTCTTGTGTCTGAAATCTAATTGTCTTTATTAAAATTATTTTTCGTCTTTTTCACTGATTTCCTTCGCCATCGGGTTGTCTAGTACCCTCAGCTCGTCTTTCGGCTTCTCGTAATGGTTCAGTGAAATAACGGAATGCCTGTCGATATGTCTTGGACCTTCAATATTCCAGAACTTCAGTTCTTTTCTGTGGAAACGGCAGGTATCGCAGATGAATTCCTCAACTTCTCCCCATTGGTCTTTTCTGGCGGTTACCCGCACAATTTCATCACCTTTCATCCATAGGGTTGCTTTTCCTGAGCATTTATCACAGCTGCAGGTAGCATTCATCGGCTTGGTAAACCAAACCCTGCTGGCGAAACGGGCTGTTCTGTCGGTGAGTGCACCTACCGGGCATACATCAATAACGTTTCCGATGAAATCATTATCAAGAGCCTTGTTCAGGTAAGTGGAGATCTCAGCATGGTCCCCTCTGAACAGAATACCGTGTTCACGGGTATCCGTAAGCTGGTTGGCCGTGAGGACGCATCTTGCACACAGGATGCAACGGTCCATATTCAGTTTGATGTTCGGACCTAAATCGTCTGCATCATACGTATTTCTTTCAAATTCAGTTCTGGTTTCAGGGTTTCCGTATTCATACCCTAAGTCCTGAAGGTGGCATTCCCCGGCCTGGTCACATACCGGGCAGTCCAGCGGGTGGTTCAGCAACAGGAATTCCGTTACGGCTTTTCTCCCTTCCTGGGCCTTTTCGGAAGTCAGGTTTTTCACCTCCATTCCGTCCATCACATTGGTTCTGCAGCTGGCTACCAGTTTCGGCATAGGTCGCGGATCCGCTTCAGATCCTTTTGAAACCTCTACAAGGCAGGTTCTGCATCGTCCTCCGCTGGCTTCCAGTTTGCTGTAATAGCACATTGCCGGAGGTACGGATTTGCCGCCGATCTGCCTTGCCGCTTCCAGGATGGAAGTGCCGGGAAGAACTTCGGTGGTCTGTCCGTCTATAGTGATTTTAAATTTTTTAACCTCTTCGCTCATATTCTATGCTTTTTGCTTATGCTGTTCAAAGCAGATAAGCCGTATTTATTTTTGCTTTTTCGTATTAAATGTATATCCAACCCCAAAAACAAGTTCCCCAAAGGTAAAGTCCTGTACGGCTTTATCGATGTTCACATTTTCTTCTGTGGTTCTTACGCTTGGCAGATTGATATATCCGTATTTAAATTCGGCTTTGGCTACAATATGATTCCAGATCACCATGTTTACACTGGTCCTGGCGTCCAATCCGAATCCTGCCAGGTGAAAGTGGTCGCTTTCTGCTTTGCCCATTAAGGTAGCATCTGTTTTCGGGACCAAAACCCCTGTACCCAAACCGTATCCTAAGAATATATCAAAATTCTTTTTGTTAAGGATTTGTTTGTATTGCTGAATCCCGAGGTTAAGATAATTCAGTCCGTTGGTATGCTCATACTTCAGGAATTTTCCGTCAGAAAGGTCAATTTTTCCGTTATTGACCATAGCAGCATAGTTAGGATTATTAATATAACCGTTGAATTCAACCGTCTGATTCTGATCCATCACATATTTCATGTGATCTACTCCAAAGGTAATTCCCAGATTATCCTTAATGAAATACGTGATATTGTAGTTCACTTGAGGAATGGAAATCTTTGTCGGATCAATGTAATGGCTGAAATTACTCAGTGGGGTAGGCCTGTCATGTGCAGACACATTATTCAGGGTAAAGTTATAATCCTGACCATAAAAATGGATGTCAGAATCTGAAAACCAGCCTCTGTTCCATCCCCAAAATACCATTACCGAACCTTTTTTGAACGCTTCTCTCTGAGCCTTAACACTCATAGTCACTGTTACAAATAACAGCAATAAGAATTTAATTTTCAATTTGTTTTTTTGTTTTTTAAATGTGGGATTATACTGAAGGCGCCGGAATAGGATCGGCATAATTAGCCAGTCCGTAGTTTTGTGTTAAACACAATTCCGGATTTTTCACATGCCATTCAAATTCATCCCTGAAATGACGTATCGCCGCAGCAACAGGCCAGGCTGCAGCATCCCCTAATGGACAAATGGTATTTCCTTCAATCTTTCTCTGGATGTCCCAAAGAAGGTCGATGTCTTCCATTTTCCCCTGCCCGTTTTCAATTTTCTTTAAAATTTTGTACATCCATCCTGTACCTTCACGGCATGGCGTACATTGTCCGCAACTTTCGTGATTGTAAAATCTCGCTAAAGTCATGGTATGTTCCACAACGCACTGATCTTCATCCAGCACGATGAATCCTCCTGAGCCCATCATGGTTCCGGTAGCAAAGCCTCCGTCTGCCAATGACTCATAGTTCATATATCTCGGTTCTCCGTTTACGGTTTTCAGCAAGAGGTTTGCCGGCACGATCGGTACGGAGCTTCCTCCCGGAATACAGGCTTTCAGCCTTTTCCCGTTCGGGATCCCGCCGCAGTATTCATCAGAATAAATGAATTCTTCTACGGTGATCGTCATATCGATCTCATACACTCCAGGCTTGTTGATATTCCCGCATGCGGAAATAAGCTTGGTTCCGGTGGATCTTCCTACCCCAATTTTGGCGTATTCCGCACCTCCCATATCAATGATCGGAACGATAGCAGCGATAGATTCTACGTTATTCACCACCGTAGGCCTTTCCCAAAGTCCTTTTACAGCCGGGAATGGCGGTTTCAGTCTCGGGTTTCCTCTTTTTCCTTCCAGGGATTCCAGCAATGCCGTTTCTTCCCCGCAGATATAGGCTCCGCCTCCTCTCTGAACATAAATTTCACAGTCGAAGCCAGTTCCTAAGATATTTTTACCTAAAAACCCTGCTGCCTTAGCTTCTTCAATAGCTTCTTCAAGGATATCCGGGATCCATGAATATTCCCCGCGGATGTAAATGTAAGAAACGTTGGAACCCAGGCAGAATGAGGAGATCAGCATCCCTTCAATCAGTACATGAGGAAGGAATTCCATCAGGTAACGGTCTTTGAATGTTCCCGGTTCAGATTCGTCGGCATTCACCACCAGGTGTCTTGGAACACCTTCCGGTTTGGCCAGGAAGCTCCATTTCATCCCGGTCGGGAATCCGGCTCCTCCACGTCCTCTGAGTCCTGAAGCTTTCACTTCTTCCAGGATTTCATCAGGTGTCATTTTCAGGGCCTTTTCTGCGGCAGTGTAACCTCCCTGCTTACGGTAGGTTTCCAGGTAGCGGATGCCCTCTATATGTGCGTCTTTAAGTAAAAGTTTTTTACTCATTCTTATTGTAATTAGTCTAAAGCAACCTGTCCTTCTCTGCAAAGATCAAGGATTTCGTCTACTTTTTCTATCGTTAGGTTTTCGTGATAAAATTTTCCCAGCTGCATCATCGGTGCATAACCGCACGCGCCCAGGCACTCCGCCGGTTTCAAGGTGAACATTCCGTCTGCGGTAGTCTCTCCGTCCTTGATGTTCAGCTTTGTCCTGATATGGTTCAAGATCTTTTCGCTTCCGCATACCATGCATGGCCCCGTTCTGCAAACTTCCAGGACATATTTTCCTACCGGTTTCATGTTGAACATGGTATAGAAAGTAGCTACTTCATATACTTCAATCGGCTGGATATCCAGCAATCCTGCAACATAATCCATTACCGGAACATCTAACCATCCTCCGAATTCTTTCTGGGCCAGGTGAAGAACAGGAAGAAGGGCAGACTTCTGTCTTCCTTCCGGGTATCGTGCGATAATTTTGTGTACCTGTGCTAAACTTTCCGGTTTAAAAGCTATTGTTTCGCTCACTTTTTTAAATTTTAAATTTTGAATTTTAGATTTTAAATTCTAAAAAATTTCAATTTTATGCAGTTTGGATTAATCTAAAGTTTATAATCCAGAATCTATAATTTCTTTTATGCGTCTAATTCTCCCGCGATGATGTTCATACTACACATGGTTACGATGGCATCGGAAATCACAGAACCTGTGATCATTTCAGGATACGCCTGATAATAAATGAAGCACGGTCTTCTGAAGTGAAGCCGGTAAGGGCTTCTGCCTCCGTCGCTCACCAGGTAGAATCCTAATTCTCCGTTTCCGCCTTCCACGGCATGGTAAACTTCTCCTTTAGGAACATCCGTTTCCCCCATTACAATTTTGAAGTGGTAGATCAGGGATTCCATCTTCTGGTATACATCCGCCTTTTCAGGGAGGTAAAAATCAGGAACATCAGCATGGAACGGACCTTCAGGAAGGTTCTCATAAGCCTGCTTGATGATTTTGATGGATTCCCAGATTTCCTGCTGGCGTACCATGAAGCGGTCATAAGTATCTCCTGCAGTTCCTACCGGAATGATAAAATCGAAATCCTGGTAAGATGAATACGGCTGTGCTACTCTCACATCATAATCCACACCTGCGGCACGAAGGTTAGGTCCTGTAAATCCATAGCTTAATGCTCTTTCAGCAGATATAGATCCGGCTCCGATAGTCCTGTCCATAAAAATCCTGTTTCTTTCCAGAAGATTGCAGAATTCCTGAAATCTCGGCGGGAATGTCTTAAGGAAATCTTTGATAAGCTCATGGAATTTCGGGGTGAAGTCCCTTTCAAAACCTCCGATTCTTCCCATATTGGTTGTCATCCTTGCTCCGCAGATCTGCTCATACATATCATAGATACGCTCTCTTTCCACGAACATGTAGGTAAGTCCGGTAATCGCTCCGGAGTCCATCCCGGTTACCCCGTTACAGATCAGGTGATCACCGATCCTGGCCAGCTCCATCAGGATGACACGCATGTAATCCACCCGTTTAGGAACTTCAACGCCGATCAGCTTTTCTACCGTCATATGCCAACCCAAGTTGTTAATAGGGGCAGAGCAGTAGTTCATACGGTCTGTAAGTGTAGTAATCTGGGCATAATTCCTTCTTTCGGAAATCTTTTCGAATGCCCGGTGGATATATCCTACCGTCTGCTCAGCATGAAGGATTCTTTCTCCGTCCATGGTAAGGACGTTCTGGAAGATCCCGTGGGTAGCAGGGTGGGTAGGTCCCAGGTTAAGGGTATACAGCTGCCCGTCAATCTGTTCTTTACTTTCGTATTGGTTAAGTATATTAGATAATGAGTTATCTTTCATAATTTAAATGCTTGAGGCTATAGGCTATAGGCTTTAAGCGTATGGCTTATTGCTTACGGCTTATTGCATTATTTTTTATCTTCCGAACATACTGTCATTCTTGTCTGTCCTGGTACCATCTTCCAGCCTGTATTCCTTCAGCATCGGGTGGTATCCCAGGTCTTCCATATTCAGGATCGGTCTCAGGTCCGGATGGCCTTTAAATTTGATGCCGAAGAAATCGTAGGTCTCCCGCTCCATCCAATTGGCTCCTGCATACAGTTCCGTAAGAGAATCCACTTCAACATTGTCCCTGGTCATGAAAATCTTCAGCCTGATCCTGAAATTCGTCATCATATTGTGCAGGTGGTATACCACACCGATTTCCCTTTCCGGGAATTCAGGATAATGGATCCCGCAGATGTCCGTAAGGAAATTAATTTCCAGTGAAGAATCTTTCAGGTAATGGATGATTTTTTTAAGATCCTCTTTCTTTACTTCAATAGTCAGCATCCCGTAGGGTTCTGAACTTGAAATTACAGACTCCGGAAATTCTCTGGTAATCGCTTCTAATACAAATTCGTTGGTCATTCCGTTTAGTTGCTTATGTTATAAGAATCCAATAGCTTCTGGTATTCAGGCATGTCTCTTCTTCTGATGCTTTCGCTTTCGGCCAGGGCCTGAACCTGCATCACGCCTTCTATGATCTGTTCCGGTCTCGGAGGACATCCGGGAACATATACGTCAACAGGAATAATCTTGTCAATTCCCTGTAATACAGAATAGGTATCAAAAATACCGCCGCTGCATGCACAGGCACCTACGGCCACTACCCATTTCGGCTCAGCCATCTGGGTATATACTTCTTTAAGAACGGGACCCAGCTTTTTGGCTATCGTTCCGCACACCATCAGCATATCTGCCTGTCTCGGGGAGAAAGAGTTTCTCTCCATCCCGAACCTTGACGCATCATAAGTCGGGTTAAGGGTCGCCATAAATTCAATTCCGCAACATGAAGTAGCAAACGGAAGCGGCCAAAGGGAAAATTTCCTTGCCATCCCGATAACGCTGCTCAGTTTCGTTGCAAAAAAGCCTTCTCCTTCATATCCTTCCGGAGCAGGAGCATCTGTTATTATTACTGGTTTTTTATCTGACATTGGTTTAATTTAAAAGATTTAAATTTTAGATTCAGGATTCGTGTTAATGTTAACTTAAATTCTGCTTTTGACTAAAATTTTTAACTACAGTTTTGGTTTCTTTACTTATCCCAATCTAATGCGCCGCGTTTCCATACGTAGAAAAAAGCTACGAAGAAAATAGCCACGAAAGTAAGCACCGCTAAAAACCCCTGCATACCGAATTCTCTGAAGTTAACGGCATAAGGATAAAAGAATACGATTTCAATATCGAAAAGTACAAACAGTACTGCGGTGAGGAAATACTTAATTGAGAATGGAGTACGGGCGTTCCCCTCTACGGCAACCCCACATTCCCAGCTCTGGTTCTTTACGGAATTTCCCTTTTTTTGTTTAGGGCCCAGAAAATGTGCGCCAAGCAGTGAAATGGCTACGAAACCAATAGCAACACCCGCTTGTATAAGGATCGGAATATAACTTTCAGGTAAATTCATTTTTGCATTATTATCTCAATTTGCAAATTTACAGAATAAACAAGAAAGCATGAAATTAATCCGGTTAAAAGTGGAATCAAAACAGGAAAAACAGGTAATTTAGAATGAATAAAAATTAGTTTTAAAGCTTTGGTTGGTCAAACTTATTTTTCCCGTTTTTTAGCGTGAACGAAGTATTTTACTGATCAAGATGAAAGTGAACAATCCAGATGTATAAAGCAGATCAGTATACAGCTATTTCTTCATTTTTCTGAGTAAAGTATACGCCAGAAAAGATATGTATCCGAACAGCACGCTGGCATAAATAATGTTGATAGCGGTGTTGGTACGGTCGCTTCCGGTTTGCAGAAACAGGTTGAATGCAATAAATCCGGCGATCAGGATACCGAAAATAAACAGGTGTGGCTTCATAAGGCAAAGATACGAAAACAGTATGGATTCAGGTACATATAACGGGTGTTCAGAATGAACCCTTCGGTTTGGAATTACCCGATCTTCATAGAATACGTTCTTCTTCTTTTGTGGTTGACCGGATTGTAATCCTGCCACAGCACCTGGATGCTTTTATTTTCCTCCAGTTCCGGATTGGTTTCCAGGAATCTGACTCCCTTTTTCTTGAAGGTATCGAAGATTTCCTTAAAAATCATGGAAGTTACCCCTCTCCGCTGGTAATCCGGATGAATGCCGATCAGGTAAAAATTGGCCCGGTCATTCTTTTTTCCGGCCCTTAAAAAGTGCCACCATCCGAACGGTAACAGTCTGCCTTTTGATTTCTGTAAGGCTTTGGAATAGGAAGGCATGGTGATCGCAAACGAAACCAGGTTGTCCTGGGCATCCGCAATGCAGACGATGAAGTCCTTATCGATGAGTTTAAAATACTTTTCCTTGTATGTTTTCCTTTGCTCATCTGAAATCGGCGTATAGGTCGAAAGGTGTTTGTAGGTTTCGTCCAGAAGGTCAAACATCGGGTCTACATACCGGATGATTTCTTCTTTATTTTTAAATCTTAACACCTTTAGCTTATATTTCTGGGCGATCAGCTCATTGAACTTAACTATTTTTTCAGGAAGTACTTCCGGGAATATCAGTTCAAACTCCACCCATTCCTTTTCTTTGGTCAAGCCCAGTTTTTCCAGATGCTTAGGGTAATAGTCATGATTATAAATCCCGATCATCGTTGCCAGCCTGTCAAATCCCATCGTAAGCATGCCCGCTTTGTCAAGATTGGTGAATCCCATAGGTCCCTCAATGGTATCAATGCCTTTTTCACGGGCGTAATCTGTTGCAGTATGGATGAGTGCTGCAGAAACCTCTTCATCATCAATAAAATCAATCCAGCCGAACCGTACTTTTCTGATGCCCAGTTCTTTTTCCTCTTTATGGTTGATGATAACGGCAATTCTTCCCACGATGCTGTTGTCCCTGTATGCGAGGAATTGCCGGGCTTCAGAATAAGCCAGTGCCGGGTTTTCCGCTGCATTCCAGATATTGATCTCATCATTGATGAAAGAAGGTACATAATAAGGATTGTCTTTGTACAGATCCATAGGGAAATGCACGAATTTCTTCAGCTGATCCGCTGTTTTTACTTCAACCACTGAGACTTTAGACATAACAGATAAGGGTAATTATTAGGCAAATATAGATAATAATATGCTATACTTTGGCACAGTTTTTACATGATTTAAGGTTAAAATTTGAGTAGAAATGACAGGTTATTATATCATTATCATTATTTCGATGCTCGTCAGTTGGTATGTTTCGTGGAAGCTTAAGTCGAAATTTGAACATTATTCTAACGTGCATCTTAGAAACGGGCTTTCCGGTAAGGAAGTCGCGGAGAAAATGCTGAAGGACAACGGGATCAATGACGTTCAGGTTATTTCGGTTCCGGGACAATTGACAGATCATTACAATCCGGCAGATAAGACCGTTAATCTTTCTGAAGGCGTATATATGCAGAGAAATGCTGCGGCTGCGGCTGTAGCTGCCCATGAATGCGGCCATGCCGTTCAGCATGCCGTAGGATATTCTATGCTTCAGCTTCGTTCAAAGTTGGTACCGGTGGTGCAGATCAGTTCCAACCTGATGCAGTATGTGATCCTGGCCGGTCTGGTGATCATGGCTTCTACCAGGAGTTTTGAAAACCCGAACGGAAATACGACCGTATTGGCTATCGGAGTCATTATGTTTGCGTTCACCACACTTTTTGCCTTCATTACGCTGCCGGTAGAATATGATGCCAGCAACAGAGCGATGAAGTGGCTGAAAGATACGGGAACAGTGACACAGGAAGAATTTATCGGAGTAAAAGACAGCCTTAAATGGGCCGCCCGTACTTATGTGGTTGCGGCCATCGGTTCCCTTGCACAGCTCCTGTATTGGGGTTCGTTGCTTCTCGGCGGAAGGAGAGATTAATTGCCTAAGGCAAAAAGAAATATGTCCCGGGACTAGAGTCCGGGATTTTTTTATTTGATTCCTATTGAAAATGATCAGTTTAAGTAGCCTGTCATTAAATTCAGATATGCAGATCGACCGAATGAAATAGTTCTATGATCCGGCCGTTGACCCTAGCTGAATTAGAGGGTATATTCTACCGCCTGGAGATTCGAAAGAGCTTCCAGCACGCTTTCTTTATGCTTTTCCTTGATCTTTGCTGCAATGGCAGCCCTTTCCTCCGCATCAAAACGGATGATTTTCGCATCGAATTTAGACAGTAAGGTGAAAATGACATTCTGCTGGCTAAAATTGAAATAAATCTCTATTTCAGTTTCCAGTTCGCGGATCATTGTTCCTGCCTCTTCCAGCGTAGCTTTGGCAGATTCTTTATAGGCTTTTACAAGGCCTGAAACCCCGAGTTTGGTCCCACCATAATACCGTACGATCACTACCAGGACATTGGTTAATTCATGGGCGAGGAGCTGGTTATAAATGGGTAGCCCGGCGCTTCCGGAAGGTTCACCGTCGTCATTGGCGCGGTAATTTTCGCCATTCAGGCCGATCCTGAACGCATAGCAGTGATGGGTAGCCTTGGGGTGTTCTGTCCTGATGGCTTCCAGTGCCTGCTTCAGTTCCTGTTCATTGCTTACCGGACAGGCAAAGCCTAAGAACTTGCTTCCTTTTTCTTTCAATAAAATGTTATCTACAGGCTTTTCTATGGTTTTGTATTCGAACATCATTTACGCCGGCTTTAGTGCTGCAAAAATACATTTTATGCACCTAAAATAAAAATGAGCCTTTAAAAGGCCCATCTTATTTTGATTTTCGTTAAACTAACATGCAAACGCGGAACACCTTCCAAACGAATTCATGCATAGTGGCCAGCCGCATCCGTCATTTATCCATGGAGCTTTAACGGCACCAGAAATTGTCTTTAAATCTTCTCTGGTCAGAGGTTTAAATTTTTTAAGATTTTTCATAATAATTTTGATGTTGGTTTTTTTCTACTTTCTAAACTTTTTAGATTTCGTTATGATCAACTAAATTAATGAAAATTATAATACAATGAATATTATTTAATAGCAATTGTTATGAAATGAAATTGAATTATTCCTGAATATTTTTTTATTGAAATGGTTGGTTTTCAACTGCGGTGCTTTTGTCCCATTTCGCAGTTTCAGGATTTCATTTTTAATCACAATCGCTTCATCCCATAGTCCGGCATCAATGAATTGCTGTATAGTATGCCTTCCGCCTTCTATAATGACGGACTGTATCTGTTCGCGGTACAAAGAATCTGTCAGTGCGGACAGGAAATTTTCCCTTCCGGTTTTTATAAACCGGATATTGCCTTCTGTAGCATCTTTCCCAGTATTGAAAATAAGGGTAGGCGCCTCATTATTATACAAATTGAAATCACGTGGCACTTTCAGGTCAAAATCAACCAGGATTCTCACAGGATTATTGCCTTCTGCATTCCTTACGGTAAGTGAAGGGTTGTCATTCAGTGCCGTTTGTGTTCCTACTAATATCGCATGTTCGTCAGCTCTCAGCTGATGCACGAATTGATTGACCAATGCATTTGAGATGGCAGTCGGTTTAAAATCCTGATCTAAAAAACCGTCACCGGATTCAGCCCATTTGAGAATAATATAAGGCCTTTTCTTTTCATGATAGGTAAAAAACCGTTTGTTCAGTTCAATGCATTCCTGTTCCAGGATTTCCGATACCACCTCGATTCCCGCATCCTGAATGATTTTTTTTCCTTTGCCGTTTACCTTATCATGTGAATCCATTGCACCGATGACTACTTTTCTGAACCCCAGCTCCTTGATTTTGAGCGCGCACGGTGGCGTTTTTCCATAATGCGCACAGGGTTCCAGGGAAACGTAAATGGTAGATTCCGGAATGAGGGTTTTGTCTGCCACGGAATTGATGGCATTGATCTCTGCGTGGTTTTCCCCGGCCTTATGATGATAGCCTTCACCAATGATCCGGCCGTTGTGCACAATGACGCTTCCTACCAGTGGATTGGGATAGGTATTACCCAGGGATTTCCGGGCCAGTTCAATGCATCGCTGTATGTATTGTTCGTCCATAGATTTAAAGAAAAAAGGCGAAGACAAATTTCTTTGCTCCGCCTTTTTAACAATTATAAATTATTTATTCTCCAGAGCCGGAAATGATGCTGTGAAGATTCTGTTTTAAAGTTTCCAGATGCGCTTTTTTGTCATCAATCGTATTGTAAGTATCATTCAGCAGAGGATTCTCCCTGGATGGATTGGTAAAGAAAGATAAGTTGTTTTCCAGCTTTACAATTTCCCCTTCCAGGTCGGAAATCTGGCTCTTGATCTTTCTGGCTTTATCCGTCAGCTGGTTTTCAGACAATCCTTCCTCCTTCAGTTCGAGCTCATTGATCTTATTCAGCCTCAGCTTTTCACGTAAGGTCTTGTTGAATTCGGAATTGATGGAAATCTTATCGCGCGGCACTTTACCGATGTTGTTCCAGGCTGTTTTGATGGCTTCGATCCTTTCGATGCTGCCTTCTTCATCGCCTACGGTTTTCAGTTCATCCAGAAGGTGCTTCTTCTGTTTGTAGTTGTCTTTCCAGTTATCAGTAGAGGTATTGCTCTTTTCACGGAAATTATTGAAAAATGCATTACAGGCATCACGGAACTCATCCCAGATTTTGTTCGTCATGCTCTTAGGAACGTGCCCGATTTTTTTCCAGTCCTCCTGCAGTTTCTTGAACAACGGTACCGAGATATCCCAGTCCTCATTGCTTACATTGTCCTGAGCAGTCTGGATCAGTTTCATTTTCTCCTCCAGATTCGTCTGTTGTGAACCTTTCAGGGATTTATAATAGCTGTTTTTTGTTGTATTGAACGCTCTGAGCGTGGTCTTGAAGTCATTCCAGTTCTGGTTGGAAAGTTTCCGGGGCACGCTGCCGGTTTTAAGGAATTCAGAACGGAGGTCTTCCACTCTTCTGATGGCATTCTGCCAGTAATTGTGGTTGGGATTCTCAGCGGGTTCTGAAAGTTTTTTGATTTCGGCAATGATCTGGTTTTTCTTTTCCAGATTGGCATTCTGCTCAGCTTCTATGGCTACTGAAAGTTCAGATTTCCTTTCGTGGATCTTATTGGAAATTTCCTTAAATTCTTCCCAGGTCTTTTCACGGAATTCTTCTGCCACTGGCTCAGCCTCTTCTTTCCATAGTTTATGCAGGTATTGCAGCTCGTTCAGGGCTTTCTGGATCACCGGTTCGTTTTCCAGCTGCCTGGCGCGCTCAATGATGTGCTGCCTTTTTTCAAGGTTGTGGCTGTATTCCTGCTCCAGGAATTCTTTATTCAGATCCAGCATCTGGTAAAACTGGTTCAGGTGATGGAAATAATTATTGTTAAGGATCCTGAATTCCGATTTGGCTACCTGGCCGGCTTTAGACCAGTCTTCTTTGATCTCACGGATGGATCTGAAAAGATTGACTCCGGGTTCGGAATTGGTATAGAGGTTTTTAAGCCTTTCGATAATACTTTGCCTGTGTTCAAGGTTCTGCTTCTGCTCTTCTTCCTGTCCTTTCTGGTAGGCGTCATGTTTTTCCCTGAAGATATTGACTAAAGCAGAAAACCTGGACTGCATCGGATGCTCATAGCTGAAGTTCTCAGCAGCATTTCCGGCTTCCACATATTCATGCTTCTTGTCTTCTACTTCATCATGGAGGTGGTGGGATGCTTTTTCTTTGAGCTGGTTGAATCTTTTGGAGTTTTCGCCGGCATCCGAAGTGTTGATGATCTTCTCCATTTCCTTCAGGATATCTGCCAGGCTCATATCAGGGTCTTCGTGATCCTCTTCATGGGTGGCCGGCATCTCTTCTTCATGATTATTTTCATCATGCGAAGCCGTAGGCTCCTGGATCGGTTCCTGATGCTCTTCCTGCGGCATTTCTGCGGCATTTTTCTTTTCTTCGTTTTCAGAAAGATTGTTTTCTGTAGTCATGGCAAATCTTTTATGTGAGTGGTGTTAATATCCTTTAAATATAGCAAAAAAGGCAATTCAAGCACTAATTTAGGTTATTTTTTTTGAAAATTCCAAATTTCCCAGGCTTTTTCAGCCTGCTGCTCAAGCATATAATATCCGTTGACGGTTTTCGCTCCTTTCTCAGATGCGTTGATGATAAACCGGGTGTATTCAGGGTTGTAGATAAGGTCAATGACCAGGTGTTGTTGCAATATGCCTTCAAACGGAAAGTTAAGGCAGTCATCTGTATTCGGATAAGTACCTACGGGAGTGCATTGGACAATGATGGTGTTCCTGCGTACCGTATCACAATCGAGCGTGTCAAAAGTAACCTCTGATTTCCGTGATACCGTGGTGAAAGGAATGCCATTTTTTTCCATGACATACTGTACAGCCTTGGCAGCCCCTCCGTCGCCGAGGATGAGGGCAGAAATGTGATGTGGCTTACGATGCAGGAGCAGTGTTTTTTCAAATCCGAATGCATCGGTATTATAGCCTTTTTTCAGTCCGTTTTCGATACAGACACAGTTGACGGCACCTATATTCCTCGCTTCCTCGCTGAGCTCATCCAGGTAGCCGATGATTTTTTCCTTGTATGGAATGGTGACATTGAAGCCCCGCAGTCCGGGTTCTGCAAACAGCTGTTCCGCTTCACTGATGTCCTGCAGGTCGAAGATATCATAGGAGAAATCATGGACCATCAGTTTCTGGAATTTATTTTCAAAGAATTTCTTTGAAAAGGAGTAGGAGATATTTCTGCCGATCAGGCCTAATTTTGTCTTGGAAACCATCCCTCAAAAATAAAAAAAAAGACCGGACAAGCCGGTCTTGGAATTCAATAAATTTGGTATTTTATTCTACGATGAATTTCGTAGAGAAATAATCCGTTTTAAGGATATAATTTCCTTTGGTTATCCCTTTTAACTGGATTTTATTTGAATTTTTAAAAGGACTGATCAGGGTTTCGATCAGTTTTCCGGATAGATCATAGATCTCTGCCTTTGAAATTTTGGACAGATTTTCTCCTTTTACGTACAATTCATGGTTCTGTACAGGATTCGGGTATACGGCAAATGCCTTGTCCTTACTGATCTCTGCGGTGCCCAGGGTGCTGAAGCACGTCCAGCTCAGATTATCCATCGCTACTCTGTTTCCTGAAACAGGGTTGATGATTTTGATCACGATATTTCCGCTGACATTGATGTTGTTGATTGTCGTCGTTGTTACCGTTGAGCTGTAAGGAATGGTTCCTACAGTGACACCGTTGATCTGAACGTTCAGGTTGTTGCTGCTTCCTGTGAATTTCAGCTGGGTAGTCAGTGTAAGGCTCTGGATTCCTCCGGAAATGGATGTGCTGGTCAGGTTTCCGTTACGGATCGTGATAGCTTTGTTATTGATGGTCTGGTCGCTTCTGGAATCTGTGGCAGTCCAGGTGATTCCGTTATTGGTCCAGTTATAAGTGTTATAGGCATCTGCTACAACGGTGATGGTTTCAAAGTTTTCCGTTCCGCAACTGGTTCCGCCTCCGGTTTGTCCCGCCAGCGTAGTTCCTGTTGCAGTATTGCTCTGTGCGGAAGAATTTCCTGCCGCATCTCTGGCAATGATGTAGAATGTATAGGTAGTGGAAGGAGCCAGTCCGGATACGGTAGATGAAGTTCCTGTAACCGTAGCGTATAATGTTCCGTTTACATAGATGTCATATCCGGCTACACCGATATTGTCTGTTGCGGCAGTCCAGTTCAGTGCAATAGAGTTTGCCGTAGGATTGCCGGCGGTAAGGTTGGTTGCAGCTGTTGGAGCCTGAGTATCTACTACCGGAGTTCCCCATACCTGGTTAACGTATTCCGGATGGTCGATATACGGGTTCCTGTTGCCCTGAAAAGTATACGAAGCATTGTTCCTCGCAATTTCTGCCGGGGAAACCGGATCCATGGCGCTCCATGCAAGCAGCTGGTTGAGCTCCCACGCCTGAAGTCCCGGGTATGCCGATCCTCCGAGCATATTTCCGGTACTAAAGCCGGATAGCTGGCTTTCATATCTGGTTACAAAGTAAAAGATCATCCTGGCTACATCGCCTTTGAAAGCATCAATCGGTTCAAACACGGTTCCTGAGTATCCTGCCGATGCCGAATTTCCAAGCTTGGATCCGTTCAGGGAGGTAAACGAGGCAGTACCTACTTTTCCATAAGGATAGTTAGAGCGTTTTCCGTTCACATATCCGTCGGTAGGCCTGATGAAATGAATGTCTGAAACCATAGGAGCATTACTGTTGAAAAGGCTTTGTGGCACTACATGTTCCCTGTTGTAGCAGTCGCTTTCACTGTTATAATTTCCGCATTGGTTGTTTCCGGGAGTAAAGTTATACGGATCCGGGCCGTTCGGGTTCTCGGAATACATGTCCAGCACTGTTCCGTCGTTTTCATAGAAATAATCGCGGTCGGTAGTCTGGTATCCGGTATAGAGTCCACCGTAACCATGGTCAACATGGCCGTTCGTAATGATCTCTTTCAGCTTGGTCTTCAGGGCTGCACCGGTAAGGCCTGTTGTTCCGTCATAGTATCCGTTAGGAATCTGAGCCCATACATTGAGGAATGTAAAGCTCATTAAAAAAGCACATAAAATACGTTTCATTTTTTTTAATTTGGGGGCAGCAAAGATATTAAAAATTAGATACTTCCGATATTAATTTTTAGTAATATAGTCTTTGCGTATCCTGGAGAAGAACCAGGAAATGGCGATCCCAAACAGGGCTGCTGTAAGAGCAACGGTAATATAATTCCGGGCGACAATTTTTACCGGGAAGGGCAGTGTTTCATTGGCCCTGAAAAACTCAGTATATTCCTGGAAGTAGCAGAGTGCAGTCCCGAAGATCAGCCCGGAGGCAACGCCGCAGATGACAATCAGGATTCCGGTATAGAAATAGATTTTTCTGAGCCCGTTAAGTGGGAAGCCCAGCGAAACCAATGACCGGGCCTGCTGTTTTTTATCCAGCTGAAGGATGATGATGGCACCGGCAAGGTTAAAGGTCGTAATAAAGATAACGAGTGCAAAGATCAGGTAAATGAACAGTTTTTCAGTATTGATCATTTTCCAGAATGCTGCATTTTCCTCTTCCTTGGTACGGATTTTTACCTTTTTACCCAGAGAGGAGAGCAGTTGCTGTTTTACAGCATCTGTATTGTCCGGGTTTTTCAGTTTGATGACGATCCGGTAGGCAGAGTTCTTCGGCAGGTCCAGAAGCTCTTCCGTCAGCTCGATAGGAGCGATGATGTAATTGTCCAGCTGGTCTTTTCCCGGAAAGACACCGGTGACCAGAATATCTTTTTTACGGTAAATATCATCTTCTTTGTTGATGATCCCTGTTCCTGCTTTAGGCATGAATACCGTAGCAAAGCCTTTGTCGGAAGCTACCGGCACCGAAAGGCGGTTGTCCAGTGAATTTTCCATCAGCACTTCATTGGAATACTCAAAACTTGGATATGTTCCGTAGAATACTTCTTTGTTGATCGGGTTTACCTTGGTATAGGCGGAATCTACACCGCGAAGATAAGCGATATCTCCTTTTCCGTTGAAGTTGATGTAGACTTTTTCTTCGATAACCTTCGAAAAGCTGCTGATCTCTTTATTGGCTTTCAGGACATCAACCGTTTTATTAAGGTCTTTCAGGGTTTTTCCTGAAGCGCTTTCCACGGTAAGGTCGGCGTGGAGATTGGAAATGAGATCCTGGTTAAGGTCTTCCAGCCCGGAGAAAACGGAGATGATGACAAACATTGCGGTTACGGCTACTGTCATAGCCCCGATGGCCAGCCACGTAATAAACGTAACGGCCGTACTTCCTTTTTTGGATAAAAGGTAGCGGGATGCAATATAAAAGGCAATGTTTTTCACGCTTTTACAGGGTAGGATTGTCGCCTTCGCCTCTCAGTTCCTTTTCAATCCTTTCTACATCGTCCAGGGTCGTATCCAGGTAGAAATTCAGCTGCGGGATCACACGCACCTGCTTTGCCATCTTCTGGCCGATAAAGTTGCGGTACTGCGTTTTATTGGCCTCAATCTCCTTCATAACGGCAGAACGGAACTCCTGCGGGAAAATGCTGAGGTAAATCTTGGCAATCCCCAGATCGGCAGAAATCTTTACATCCGAAACACTGATCAGGATGCTTTGCTTGCTCTCTGATGCCTGTTTACGGAAAAGTTCCGCGAAATCTTCCTGTATAATCTGTGCTACTTTTCTTTGTCTGTTACTTTCCATAAGTGATGCAAATTTAGTACTTTTGTTTGAATTGCCGGGCGAAATCTGCCTTCAGCAATAAATTTACGCTTAATTATATCCATCAACCTATGAAGTTAGAACATATCGGCATTGCTGTGGCCTCCCTGGGTGTTTCCGATGACCTTTTTGCCCGTCTGCTGGGAAAACCTTCCTATAAAAAAGAAAGTGTTGAACGCGAAGGAGTGGTTACCTCTTTCTATCAGACCGGCGAAAGCAAAATCGAGCTGCTGGAAGCCAGCAACGATGACAGTCCCATTTCAAAATTCATCAGTAAAAAAGGGGAGGGCATTCACCATCTTGCATTTGGTGTCGATAATATCCTGGATGAGATTGACCGCCTGAAAAAAGAAGGTTTTGAATTTATTTCCGAAGAGCCGAAAGAAGGGGCTGATAATAAGCTCGTTGCTTTCCTGCACCCGAAAAGCACCAATGGGGTGCTGGTAGAATTATGTCAAGAAAAACCGTAAAAAATTTTGTAGTGACGGAAATTTTGCTATTTTTGCAGTCACAAAATTCAACCAATTTTGAGGTCCTATAGCTCAGTTGGTTAGAGCACCTGACTCATAATCAGGTGGTCCTTGGTTCGAGCCCAAGTGGGACCACAATTAAAACCCTAAGCCAATCTTCAGATTGTTTAGGGTTTTTAGTTTAAATGGTTTATCTGTCTAGAATATCAATTTCTTTCCTCTTACATTTTCCAACGCAGATAAAACCGCAGTTTTTTCGAAGAATGTTATTAACTGAATTTGATGTAAGATAACCTACTGTCAATTTAGGCTGTGAAATAGAAATAAAAAATAAGTTATTGGTTAATGTAAACTCCTATGATCTAGGAAGAAAATAAACTTCAATTTTTAATCAAAAAAATGAAATGTGTTTATTAACATCTACTGCCTAAAAGCTACAAATAGTCCTGAAAACTTATAAATATAATCATAGTATAAAAGGAAAAAGGTTATATTTCAATAGTAGGAAAATTAGATTCAAATTATGATTATCCTAATTAGATAACTGTATTGATATAATTGGATTATATTATAAGAAAAATTTATAACTAAATGCGAATTATAAGTACCTTCTACCTTCACCTTCTGCAAAATAATATTGTTTAAAATTATGTATCGACGCTTTTGTTTATTTTTGGTTATAAGTTTTTTACTAAATAGTTGTTCTTTGTATAAAGACAGAACTATTAAGGTTGAAAAAGAAGTTAATTTGGATTTTCCTAAGATTTCTGAAATAAAGAAAGAAGAAATCTCAGAAAAGTCAAAAGATAGATCATTAGGATACTTTTGGGGAGTGAGCGAAAATATTTATCCTTATTTCAGCAGTCATAAATTTGAAAATCCTATTACCTACGAAAGACCTGCTAATATTTTTATTTTAAAAGTTGATTACTTTTTCGATAAAAAAGAGGATGTGAAACTTAAATTCTATGAGTGGAATGATAACGAAAAAATTGAAACCCCAAGAGAAATTTTTACGGATAAATTTGAAGAAATTAAAAATTTTATATCAGAAAAAATAGGTAATCCGACTTTTGTCAATTATGAAGATTTAGAAAAGTCTGATAATGAAACTGTAAGAGATGATGTAAAATGGAGAAGCAAAAATTTAAATGCTTATCTTTTTCGTTTTAAAGGAAAAAGTGGTTTTGACCAGATAAGGCTTGTTTTGTATAGAGACTAATCAGTTTCCTGAAATATTTGCTAGATATTATTTGACTTTAACAAAATTAATGGTCTCCGGGACTTTACTGTTGTTTCCCTGCTATGGTATAGGAACGTATTATAAATGAGAAAATTAAAATAAAGACGACTCATTTTTAATAAACTGTACTAACAAACTAAAAAAGAGAGTAGCAGTACTAGAGTCTGCAATTCCAAAAACACTACGTTACTTACCTAAAGATTAATTTTGTTATATAAATAATTCCCTAATCGGCCCCCTTTAGAAATCATATTGCTTGAAAGTCCCGTAAACAAAGGGAAAAACAAAAAATATTCGAGCCCAAGTGGGACCACAAATAAAAGCCTAAGCGAATCATCAGATTGCTTAGGCTTTTTGCTGTTAAGCAGTTGATCAATATATTGTATTACATAGGATAATACTTTACAAAATAGGGCTACTATTCTCACTCTCAAAACCACAACACCATCGGCCACGCATTATTCGCAACGTGCAGCAGGATGCTCCAGGAAAGCCCGTTTTTAACGGCTACATAAGACAACAGTAGGCCATTGACTGCAAAAGGCATGAGGCTGACCGCCACCGTTATCATGCCTGCCCGGCTGAAGTCGAAATTATAATAATGCCAAAACCCGAAAGCGATGGCACTGAGCCAGATCAGGATAAGCCGAAAGGGGGTCCTATTTTTTGCATCGATTATTTTAGCTGTATATTTCTTTCTGATGAACAATAAAAGGCTTGCTGCGCACAAGATACCGATCGTTGCCCAGGAGAGCTCATAAAAGTTCAGGCCGAAAATACGGCAGATAATCAGGTAAGCGAGGGAAACCAGAGCAATCCTGAACCATCGCTCATTGTTTTGCAGGATACCCCTGAAGGCAGTTTCTTCCAGTACAGGAGCAAGCAGTACAATTTCAAGGACAATTCTGTAGCGTGGCATGTCTTTCATATATTCAGGAATAACCCCGGATGAGTGGATGGGTTCTGTAATTCCCCAACGGAACAGCATCATTTGCAGTCCCGCCACCAGGGTATTGACCACAAGCATGGCGATTAGCATCAGGACGGTTAGTCTGATCTTCGATATCAGCGTTGACTGACTGGCAGGTACAGGATAACCTTTTAAAAAAGAGAAGAAGCCCGGATTATTATTCATGGTTGTTTATGGGATAGATTGTTGCGCAGACTTACAAACAGTTAAGTCTTTTTTGAATACCTAATGCTATTAAGACTGCGTAGTTTAGTTTTATGGTAAAAATAGAAATTATAGTTTAATCCGCATCCTTTTATTGTCGTCATTAAGAGTACGTTTTGCCATGTATTTCTGTCAGATCATTATTCCTGAGTAATAAACAAGAGTGTGCTGCATTATCCATATCATCAAGATATGCCACCATGCCTTTATCATGGGATTTTAAATAAAATTCATTGTTGTTTGAATTAAATTAGTATTTTAGCAGTCTGTAAATCTACAGTATGAGAAATAAGCGCAGGATTGCTTTTTACTTTTTGATTGTATTATTGATAACGGTTTCATGTACCATTGTCAACTGTATCGGGAGGGAAGATGAACCTTCAGGAAATGAATCAGGTACTTACAGGGTAGAGCTGAAATATTCCGGAGAACATCAGAAATGGAAAGAAAAATTAACGGTATCTGCCATCGTAAAAAAGAATACCGTTCCTACGGTCTCAGGCATTGATGTGTTGTCGACTAAAAAGGTTTCGGATACAGAATATGTATTTGAAGCGCAGGAAAGCCTTCCGATGCAAAAAAGCTTCACAACCAGCGCCAATGTGAAAATACTTTCGGTAAGCGGGGAAATGCATCTGAACAGTACAGATCCCGGTGAAATGACCGTAGATGTTAAAGTATATAAAAATGAACGGTTAAAATTTGAATTGCCGTTTATTTTTAAAGATGCCGGTTCCTATCCTTATTACAATGTTAATGTCAAATAAAAAAAACAGGTAAGGATGATCCGGATATAAAAGCATTAACGGATCGCTGTGCGATGGGGCGTACAGGATTTCCGGTTTTCATATTCCCGTTTCTGAATGCCAGGCAAACAGATATACATCCTTAGCTGTTTTTACCATAACCTTTTAAATACAAATTTTGTTCGCATTATTCCTGTTTACATTCTCAAAATTGCTGCTGATCCTAAGCCGGTGCTTTGACCGCTTCGGATAAAGTCTTTTTAATTAATCCAGCAGTAGATAAGATAAATACTCTACATTACACATCGTATTGAGTATAATTTTAACTTCCTCCTGGTTTTATTTCCTAACTTTGGCGTTTCGAACCCTTATTAACCATAATAGTACACTATGTCCATAACGAACGAAGCCGAGCTGGCCGGAATGCAGAAGATCAGTGAAGCAGTAGCCTACACGCTCAAGGAAATGACCCAATATGCTCAGCCCGGAATGACCACAAAAGAGCTTGATGAATATGGAGCCGCAATCCTATCGGATTTCGGAGCTAAATCTGCACCTTATCTTACCTATGGCTTTCCGGGATGGACCTGCATCAGTGTTGACAATGAATTCTGTCATGGCATTCCTTCTGACAAAAGGATTTTAAAAGAAGGTGACCTGATCAATATTGATGTTTCTGCAGAATTGAACGGCTATTGGGCAGATAACGGAGGGTCTTTTGTCATCGGTAAAGATATTAATCGTCATCAAAGCCTCGTCGATGCCTCGAAAGCCATTTTACAGAAGGCCATCAGCAATATCAGGGGCGGGGTAAAAATTGCAGATATCGGACTGATGATGGAAACCGAAGCTAAAAAGAGAGGATTCAGGGTCATTAAGAACCTGGCCGGACATGGAGTAGGGAGGAGCCTCCATGAGCAGCCGGATGAGCTGTTCAATTATAAAAACAGGTTTGATACCCGCAGGTTCAGGAAAAATTCCGTAGTGGCTATTGAAACCTTTATCTCAACGGATTCAGCAGTTGCCGTGGAACAGAACGACGGCTGGACCATGGTAGGCAATAAGGGCGGATACATGGCACAGCATGAACATACGCTTATTGTGACGGATGGTAAGCCTGTTATTTTGACGGAGATGAACGGTATCCTGAACTGATGCTCTGAAAGCATATAAATTATTAAGCATAAAGTGGTTGATAATTTTAATAATATCATTTTATTTATCAGAATAAGTATGAATTAAAATATATTTCATAGAAAATTTACTATAAATGTTTTGATTTTGGTTTAAAAAATTATTTAAGGCATAGTATTTGTTATTAAGATTGCAACACCAAATCACTTCATTTATAAATACTTTCTTACTCCCCGGCTGCGGCAGGGGATTTTTTTATGTTTAACGATCATGGATTTCACTTTTCAGTCCTGAAGCAAATGATTCCTCGTTAAAAAAGTAATATTAAAATTTTAAACCATTAAGGCACGGTTATTGTAAAATATTGAGTACATCAATTAAAAATATTATTATGAACAACGAGAAAACCGTATCGGTACTTAACGATTTACTTAACATCACCAACGACAGAATTGAAGGATTTTCTAAAGTAGAAGACAAAGTATGGGAAAACCATTCAGGATTAAAAGCTGATTATGACCAGATGGTATCTGAATCCCAGAACATGAAAAATGACCTGATCAGACTGATCAGCGAAAAAGGAGGAGAGGCTGACAATACGACCAGTACGGCAGGCGCAATCCACAGAGCATGGATCGATGTAAAAAATACTTTTTCAGGAAATAAAGATGAAGCTACTCTTGAGAATGTAGTATTCGGGGAAAAAGCAGCGATCAAGGCTTATGAAGATGCTTTGGAAAGCGGAGACCTTTGTCCGGAAAGCACACAAGTAGTATCAGATCACCTGCATCACCTGAGATCATCATACAGTAAATTTGAGAATCTTGAAGAATCAAGATAATCTGAAAGACTGAAATCAACGTTTAAGGAGGCATTTTGTAAAAATGTCTCTTTTTTATTGTTACAGTTCACCAGTTTATAAAATGGTGCTGTCCTCACACAGGACAACCATGTCAGGACAGCATCTTTTATTGAAGTAACCGGAACAGGATAAAGAATATTAATCCTGTACCAGGCGGGCTACTTTTTCTTCCAGATCTTCCAGGTTGAACGGCTTGGCAACATAATCGTCGGCCTTGGCACTGGCAGCCAGCGCGGCAATATCATTATTAGCCGTAACATAGATGACCGGAATTTTGCTGAATTCCTCATGGCTTTTCAGAAGACGGGTAGCCTCCACACCTCCGATATTAGGGATCCAGTTGTCCATCAGGATGATATCCGGACGGAATGCTGATACTTTATCTATGATATCATGGGATGTTTCGGAAATTTCAACTTCATAGCCGCCTTCTTCAAAAATAATGGTGATCACCTCCAGGATAACGGTGTCATCATCAAAAATCAAAATCTTTTTTTTATTCATATCATTTATTTTGAACCTAAAATTTTTATTGTGCTGAATATAGCTTATTAATATGGTCTGCCAGGTTTCCCGGCGTAATCAGTCGGTCATACGTGACCCTTTCCACAGCATACTGAGGCATATACCTAACCTCTGCCGTATCCGGATCCTGGATCCATACTTCACCCTTATTCCTTTTAATATATTTAAGGCCTTCCACTCCATCTGCGTTGGCGCCTGATAAAAGGACGCCGGTAAGGCCCTCACCAAACATTTCGGCAGCAGACTTAAATGTAATATCTATGGACGGCCTGGAATAATTCAGTTTTTCCGAACTGTCCAGTGATACTGCCTTCCTGCTTTCAAAGAGCAGGTGGTAATCTGCGGGCACAATATAAATGCCATTGACATCCATTTCCGTTTTGTCTTCAATCTCAATGACATCAACAGGGGAAAACTGCTGGAGCAGGGCAGGTAAAATACTTACCGAATGGGCCTTGCGGTGAACAACAACCAGAATAGGAAAAGCAAGAGGACTGTCAAGCTTTTTGACCATTTCCAGGATGACCTGCAAACTTCCGGCTGACCCTCCGATCACGACCAATTCCGTTGTTTTTTTCTGCGTTCCCATAGCATGGCGATTTAATGGTGGTCTACTTTTTTCCAGATGCGCTGATCATCAACCTGATGATAGTATTTCCCCAAATTGGAGAACCTGAGGGTCTCTTTCGAACCCAGTGCCAGGAAGCCTAAATTTTCCAGGCTGGCGTCAAAAAGCCTGAAAACACGTTCCTGCAATGACTTATCAAAATAAATCAGCACATTGCGGCAGATCACCAGCTGGAAACTGTTGAACGAACTGTCTGAAACCAGGTTATGGGTAGACAGGATCAGTTTTTCCTGCAGGCTCTTGTCGAAACGTACACTGTCATAATTGGCGGTATAGTAATCTGAAAAATCCTTCTTCCCACCTGAAAGGATATAATTTTCAGAGTATAATTTCATCTGCTGCAAAGGAAAAACTCCCGAGCGGGCCTTTTCCAGGACAGAAGGGTTGATATCGGTACCGTAAATCAGCGATTTATGATAAAGGCCGGCTTCTTTTAAAAGAATAGCAATAGAATAGGCCTCTTCGCCGGTGGAGCATCCTGCCACCCAGATCCGGATCAGGGGATAGGTTCCGAGCTGGGGGAGGATTTTCTCTCTTAATGCTTTAAAAAAGTGGGGATCACGGAACATTTCCGTGACGTTCACTGTAATTTCTTCGATAAAATGTTTCAGGTAGTCCGGATCATTAAGCACGGTATAGCGCAGCTCTGCAAAACTGGTGAATTTATCAATCACACAGATGCGGTTGATCCTGCGCCTGAACGAGGCCCTGCTGTACTGGGAAAAATCGTACCCGTACAGTTCGTAGACATCCTTGATCAGGTGTTCTACCTCTTCGTCCTTGATGATGCTTGGTTCCAACATTAAAAATATTTTTCTATGATACTGATGAGGTGATCCACATCAATAGGTTTTGAAATGTAATCCTGTGCTCCCGTATCCAGGCATTTCTGGCGGTCTTCAGGCATTGCCTGGGCCGTTACCGCTATTACGGGCACCTGGCTTACGGAAGGCGTACCGCGGATAATCCTGATCGCTTCATAGCCATCCATTTCCGGCATCATCATATCCATCAGCACCAGGCCGATCCCTGCATCTCCTTTCAGCAGCTCAATGGCATCACGTGCCATCAGGGAGCTTTCCATCTGATAGCCGCGGGCTTTAAGCGTCAACTTAAGGGCAAATATATTACGCGGATCATCATCCACAATCAAGATTTTCTTATTCATCAGACTTTTTGCTGTTTAACTTTCATACAACCAGACACGTAACAGGGACAGGAGCTGATCAATATCCACCGGCTTGGAAATATAATCCGAAGCACCGGCCGTAATGCATTTTTCCCGTTCTCCGATCATGGACTTTGCCGTAACGGCAATTACAGGAAGCCTTGTAAACATCGGCATTTTCCTGATCTGCCGGATGGTTTCATAGCCGTCCATTTCCGGCATCATCATATCCATCAGGATAACATCGATATCCGGATGCAGCTTGATCTGTTCCAGTGCCTGCTTGCCATCCATCGCGAGAACTACTTCCACTTTATATTTTTCCAGTGCTTTGGTCAGGGAGAAAATATTCCTTACGTCATCATCTGTAATCAGGATCTTTTTTCCGCTCAGGACTTCGGTAAGCGATCCCAGGGTTTTGCTCCGGGTGATTTCGGGAGAGCTGTTCTTTTCCTCTACCAGGTGCAGGAATAAGCCTACTTCATCCAGGATCCTCTGGTAGGAGTGAGCTGTTTTTACGACAATGGAGTCTGCATACTGCTTGATCTTCAGTTCTTCGGATTTGGATAAATTCCGTTCCGTAAATATGATGATCGGTAAATTTTCCAGCCCTTCATAGCTTTTAATGGACTCGATAATTTTATATTCATTGCCCCTGGACGGTCCTACATCGAGGATGACGCAGTCCACCTCTTCAGAAGTCAGCGCTTTTACACTGTCTTCAACATTATCCTCTACGGAAAGTGAGATGTTAAAATTGCTCAGGAAATAATGCAGCGCGCTGGCATGCTTGGCATTTTCTTCCACGATCAGTACCTTCTGTGGGGATTTGCGCAGTGCTTCCTCAATTTTTTTGAATACATCCGTCATCTGTTCCAGTGCAACCGGTTTGTTGATGAAATCTATAGCGCCGCGCATCAGACTTTCTTTTTTTACCTGCAAGGAGGACATCATATGTACCGGAATATGCTTGGTCTGGGAATTATTCTTCAGTTCATCCATCACCTGCCATCCGTCCCTTACCGGGAGCTGTACATCCAGTAAGACAGCTGACGGCCGATACTGTAAGGCTGCAGAAAGCGCATGGTCCCCACGCACTACTACCACACCTTTGTACTGCTGCATCCGGGCATATTTCAGGAGCGCTTTGGCAAAATGCGTGTCGTCTTCAATAATCAGGATTACCCTGTCGCCTTCACCAATATCGTCACGGTCATCAGCTACATCTTCCGGAATTTCCAGTACCATGGAAGTCTTTGCCGGCTGCGGTTCTTCCAGGTCCAGGATCTGTTTGATTTCCTGTACGTCTTCCTGGATAATTTCTACCAGATCCTGATCGGTCTGCATATGCACTTCTTTCGACAGTGCATTCATCGGGATAGAAAGCGTGAACTCACTTCCTTCATTGACCTTGCTTTTCAGCGTCAGTTCACCTCCTAAAAGCCTTGCGATCTCACGGCTGATGGAAAGTCCGAGGCCGGTACCGCCAAATTTTCTGCGCGTAGACCCGTCTGCCTGCTGGAAGGCTTCGAAAATGATATGCTGCTTGTCTTCCGGGATTCCGATGCCGGTATCTTTCACCGTGAAGTTGATAAAGTTTTTCTGTTTCGGATCTTTCGTGATCTGCAATCCTATGCTGCCTTCCGTGGTGAATTTAAGCGCATTGGACAGAAGGTTACGAAGTACCTGGTCCAGCCTGAGCCGGTCTGTTTCTATGGAACTGCCTAACTGTTGATCGATATCGATGTCAAAACGGATTCCTTTGTCCTGTACCAACGGATTGAACAGGTTCTGTAGGTCTTTCACCACTTCCTGGATCATGACATCCTGGTATTCCAGCGTCATTTTTCCGGATTCTATCTTAGCCAGGTCAAGAATCTCGTCAATAAGGGTAAGAAGACTGCTTCCGGAGCTCTGGATCACTTTGGCAGATTCTACCTGGTCTTCATTCAGGTTTTCATCAGGATTTTCAGCCATAAGACGGGACAGCAGGAGGATTGAGTTCAGCGGTGTGCGCAGCTCGTGCGACATATTCGCCAGGAACTCAGATTTATATTTTGTGCTTAATGCCAATTCCTCTGCCTTTTTCTGGATTTCAATATTCCGTTCGGCAATCAGGTGGTTTTTCTCTTCCAGCAGTTTAGAACGTTCCTCCAGTTCACTGTTGGTCTGCATGAGTTCTTCCTGCTGCACCCTCAGTTCTTCTTCAGAAGCCTGGAGCTTTTGGGTCTGTGCTTCCAGTTCCGTATTGAGGTTTTCGAGTTCAGAATGCTGCATCTGCAGCTCTTCTGCCTGGGCCTGGGTCTCTTCCAGCAGGCGCTGTTCCTTTTCACGGGCTTTGGCAGCAGAAAGTGCAATGGCAATGTTCCTTGTGCCTTCAACACAGTATTCTATCCTGTCCTGGTCGAAATTCGTTGTGGAATTCAGTTCCATAACCCCATAACATTCCCTTCCAACTATGATAGGAGCTAGGAGAATACCGTCAATTTTCATTTTGCTGCCGGCAAAGGTAACGGCAAAATCATTATCATCAAGATCATTAAAGATCCTTGTTTTCCTGTTTTTGAAAACCTGCCCTACCATACCTTCACCGGGTTCAAACACCTTTTTCATGGCATCTTCCAGTCCGACAGCCTTGCTGAGTTTCAGCATTCCGTCATCCAGAAGGTAAATGGCTCCATTGATGCATTTTCCGTAATCAATCATCTGATTCAGGGCATTTTCGGTCACTTCTTTTACGGATTTATTTCCTACCAGCGATTCATTCAGCATTGCAAGGCCCTTCTGGCGCCAGTCGCTTTTGTTGATCTGCTCAAAAGACTTTTTCAGGGAATCCGTCATGTGGTTCAGGGACCCGACCAGGTCTCCGAGATCATCTTCGGAGGTGTCCACAACTTTCTGGCTGTAGTCGCCATTGGCTACCTGGTTGGCAATTTTCCGGATGGCATTTACCCGTCTTGTGATCTCAAGGTCCTTTGCTTTAAGCTCATTTTCGAGTTTCTCACGTCTGATCAGGTCATTGCGCAGTTTAATATAAAAAAATACCGTAACCACCAAGGCGGCAATGGCAGAAAGAACGATAAATATAACCGTTGTGGTAGAGGCTTTTGTAAGGCTTTTATTTTTAATTTCCAGTTGCCGCTCTTCATACTGGACGAAGTCCTGAACCAGTTTCCGGCATTTATCCATGTAGAATTTGCTGGTCATCATCTGATCCTGGGTCAGGAGAATGCCTCTTTGCTTGTTCTGGACAATCTGCCTGAGATGCTCCATGTTCTCGTTGACGTTTTTTTCCAGATCAGCCAACCGCTTAAGCTGATTGGAATCATCAATCTGGAGGGCTTTCGCGCGTTCTATAGCTTTCGGGAACTCAATAAGGCTGCGGTTATAAGGCTCAAGGTAATTTTCTTTTCCGGTCAGCTGATATCCGCGGTCTCCCGTTTCTGCATCCAGAAGGGCAATCAGTACGTCTTTTACCGCAGTGATAGACCGTCGGCTTTTAGACAGGCTTTCCCTGTTCTCCATCTGGTTCTGAATGCTCACATAAGATGCTATGGAACTGGCAATGAGGATAAGCAATGATAATCCGACTCCGAACTGTAAATTCCGTATGATTTTTTTCGGCATAAAAAATTAATGTAAAGGTAGGGTAAAATAAAATGTGGAACCTTCGTTGACTTTGCTTGACAGTCCGATAGTTCCATGATGCTGTTTGATGATTTCAGAACAGATGTACAGGCCGATGCCCATACCCTGAAACTGGAGTGAAGATTCTTCCACACGGTAGAACTTACTGAAAACGGCTTCCTGCTTGAATTCCGGGATACCGATCCCAAAATCTGTAATGCTCACTTTTACGCCTTCATCATCCACAAACGTCGTTACGATGATCTGCTGGTTTCTCGGTGAGTATTTGATGGCATTGGACAGGAAGTTAATGAGGACCTGTTCAATACGTATTTCATCAAAAGACATGATCATATCCGGCCTTGTGCCATGGCGCTCTATGCGGATGTTATTCTCTTCATGCGTCTGCAGGATGGTTTCAATGGAATTGTGGATTACGGTCTCCAGATTGCCCGGCTTCTTATTGATTTTCAGTTTGCCGTTTTCTATTTTGGAGACATCCAGGAGATCATTGATCAGGGTATTCAGTTTTTCAATCTGCGTAAGCGCCTTCGTGACGAATCCGGCTTCCGAGCAGGAGTCGTCCAGTTTCAGCTTGCGTTCCAGCAACTGGATGTATGCTTTTATACTGGTCAGTGGCGTTTTCAGCTCATGGCTGGCGATACTCAGGAATTCGTCTTTCTCCTTTTCCACTTTTTTCTGGTCCTCGATATCCGTAAAGGTACCGACCCAGTTTTTGACGGCATTACTTTCATGTACCGGAGACATCCGGAGCAGATGGTACCGGTAGTCGCCGGATTCCCTGTTCCTGAGCCGTACTTCAAGATCCAGCGGCTTTCCTCTTTTTCGGCAGAGGTCAAATTCTTCCTGTATATTAAGGTCATCCGTATGGGTTTCCGGGAATTCTTTATCTGAGGCGGCATATTCATACCAGCGGGCATTCACGAAATCAACTTTCCCATCTTCATTCAAGGTGAAAGCAATCTGAGGAAGGGCTTCCAGCATAAGGTGAAAGTAATCTATCCTCGACTTCATGTTTACCTGCGATTCCCTTCTCCCTTTTACTTCCAGCTCCAGGCTTTGCTGGGTTTTCTTCATGGCCAGGTTCTGCTCCTGAAGGTTATAATAGGTTTTTACTTTTAAGAGCAGGATTTCCGGATCGATAGGCTTCGTTACATAATCAATACCTCCGGAAGCATATCCGCGGGTTATAAATCTCTTTTCGGTATTTACTGCGGATAAAAATATAATGGGGATCTCTTTGGTTTTACTGTATCCGGCAAATGTTTCTGCCACTTCAAAACCATCCATGTCCGGCATCTGTACATCTAAAATAATCAGTGCATAATTATTTTTAAGTGCTTTTCCTAACGCCTCTTCCCCGGAAGTGGCTGTATCTACCTGGAAATCCCTGGATTCCAACAGCTTTTTTAGGGAATAGATGTTGTTTTGATTATCATCAACAATTAAGATCATAAAGGGTAAAAAATAGTCTATGATTAGTAGTGGTTACTTAAGTTTCCAAAAGTAGTCACAGTAACAGCAAAAATTGGGCTATTTTTAACAAAATCTTATAAATTCAGTAAAATATTGTTAAATAAAAGTCTCAATAAGGGACATTATTTGTAAGCCCATGTGCTGATGCTTAATCTTATCCGGGTTTTTCTTACAGGATTTTTTTACTTTTGAATCTGTGGAATTTCTCCTGAATTTAAAAGCAGCAGGCCATCCCGCTTGTTTTTTTAGTCAGAATAAAATATAGTATGGACTAATCAAAGGATAATCGGTAAAGGTTAATCCTGGGATTTGTTTTTTGCTTTATTCTTACTGATCCATTTATACAAAGTGGTTTTTGGAATGCGGTATTCCTCTACGATTTCCAGCTTCGTCTTCTGTCCGGATTGTAACAGCTCCAGAATGTAATCGATCACCTCCTGGGTATAGATATTCTTACGGAATTCCGGGAGTTTGCTTTTATGGGTCTTTGTCTTATTCGGGTTAGTCTCCTGTGGTGGTACAGGATATAAAATTAAATGTTGACTGTAGAGCCTGAAAAAATCGTGTTTAAGAAGTTTACTCCACCTCAGTAGCACTTCAGTTTTAATGATTGGAGATTCGTACATCAACTTGATGTCTTTTTCTTCCAGCTGTAGAAAACCACAGATGCGTGACATTTCCAGTCCGCTTTCCTCCACTTTTTTCTTGATCAGCTTTCCGATATGCAGTGTTTTAAAATCCATAGGATACATATATTAAATTCATTAATCATTGCAGTAGAATTGCCGGCGCCTACTGCAGAAGAGATTTCTTCATCATTGCCGGAAAGTTTTGGTGAGAGTTCAAATATAATGTGTAAGGTGGTATTACTGACTTATAGCAATGCTGGTGTTGTTAAGACTATCATTTGATTCAGGATCTATCATTTTTTAATCCTAAATAGTTTAACCGGTATTGTAAAATCAGTGCACAAATTTAATTATTTTACAATAATACACAATTAAAATTCTGATAGCGATCCATTAATTGACAGATGGTAAGAACTGCCTACGTATTATATTGTATTGCTGAAAAGCCTTTCAGATATAAAAAGTCTGCGCTGCCTGGTCCATATTCTGGGACCGGATCAGATGAAGCAGCCTTATGGCAGCAGTCATTCCCATTTTGAAACCGTCATTGATCAGGCATTCATAAGATAGATCCAGGTATTTGGGCAGGGTCCCTTCGCTGATGGCTACAACTTTTACACTGTTGCCGCGGATATTTTTCTTGATCAGCATGCTGTGCAGGCCTGCCAGTGTTTCATCACTCATGGCAAAAAAGCCGTCAAAATCCTCATAATCCAGAAGGATGTCCAGTTTATCTTTTACGGTGTCCGCTGAATTGCAGTATACCAGCTTGTATTTGATATCAGGAAACCTGCTGATTTCTTTCAGGAAAAAATCTTTCCTTACCTGTGTCATCTCCAGGTTTTCATCCCCGAATACTGCAAGGACCTTTCTGCAATCTGCTGCTGCCAGCTGGTCTGCTGCCATGGCCATATTCTTAGCATTATCAAAAATAACCTCGTCATATTCCTTTTGCGGTAATGTCTTATCAAAGATAACGGCAGGAATTCCCATGGCTTTGATCTTATCAAGGTGGTTCAGGTCATGGGTATTCCGGGTCAGTGAAATAATGATGCCGTCTACTCTGGAGTTGATGCAGGTAAGAAGATTTTCTTCTTCGATCTGATAAGACTCTTCAGAAGACAGCATAAAGAAATGATATCCTTCCTTATGGAGTACCGATGAAATGCCTTTGATGATGGAAGGAATGAAGAACATGGAGATTTCAGGAATAATCAGACCAATAACTTTGGAAGATTTTTTCCGGAAGTTAATGGCAAAGTCATTGGGAACATAATTAAACGTCTCTGCTGCCTCTTTTACTTTCTGTTTTACAGCACTGCTGATATCCGGGTGGTCTTTTAGGGCACGCGATACGGTAGAAGTGCTGATATTAAGCATTTCAGCCAGGTCTTTTATGGTAATTCTTTTCATTTTGGGTTAATAGAGACAAGTTTTGGGTGAATTTAGCAATGATTTATCAGGTAATTTGTGTTAAAAATTGTTAATTAATAAGAGTGTTAATGTTAATAAAAAGTTAAATTAAAAATTTGTTATCAACCGCAAACGATTGCGCAAACGGTTGAATTTAATACAGGGTTTAGATACCGTTAAAACTGCATTTTGGACAAGGTAAAAAAAATACTTTTAGACCATAACAAAAAACTTCAGCAAGATATGGAATCAAAAACATTTACCAGATTGCTTATTTTCGGCGCGATGAATACCGCAGCATTCATGTTTGCCCAAAATACTGCCAACGATACCATTACCAGAGATAAAGCCATTGACGAAGTGGTGATTACGGGGAATGCTAATCCAAAGGCTTCCATTAAAACCAGTACTTCCATTTCCACATTGAAAATGAAAGACATTGAAAATGCAGCGCCCAGGACGACCGCAGAAATTTTCAGGACGATCCCGGGAATCCGTTCAGAATCATCCGGCGGGGAAGGGAATTCCAATATTACCGTGAGAGGGGTGCCGGTGTCTGCAGGAGGATCGAGGTATCTGTTGATTCAGGAAGACGGTTTGCCGGTGATGCAGTTCGGGGACATCGCTTTCGGGACTCAGGACCAGTTCACACGTTTTGATTCGTTTGTTTCCCGTGTGGAAGCCTTACGAGGAGGTTCAGCATCGGTATTTGCCAGCAATTCTCCGGCCGGGATCATTAACTTTATCACTAAGACAGGCGAGAAACAGGGCGGAAGCATCATTCAGCAGGTAGGCCTGAACTACAGGAATTACAGGACTGATTTTGATTACGGAACGCCGATAGGAAACAATACCTTCATCAGTGCCGGCGGATTTTACAGGGTAGGCGACGGGCCGAGAAAGACGGGATTCAATTCCAATAACGGAGGACAGTTCAGGATTTCATTGCTTAAAAAATTTGAGAATGGAAGCTTCAGGATCTATGCGAAAGTCCTGGATGACCGTACAGCAGCCTATATGCCCATGCCTGTTTCTGTAACCGGAACAGACAGCCATCCGAAATGGTCTTCAGTATCAGGTTACAATGCACTTACCGGTGCTTTGCAGACCATCAACCTTCAGCACGACAGGACCGTTGGAGGCAATGGCAATATCCTGGACAGTGATATTTCAGACGGGATGCATTCCGTATCCAAGGCAATCGGCGCAGAATTCAACTATGACCTGGGAGACGGGTGGAAATTTGAAGAAAAAATGCGGTATGCCGCTAATGGCGGACAGTTTATAGCTCCGTTCCCAGCGAGTGTAGGAACAGGAACAGAAATCCTTTCTACTATTCCGGGATATGCCAGAGCGGTATACAGCGGAACCAATACAGCGGTGGATATGAATGCTTATTACATGAAAATGCACCTGTTCAATGTAACCCTGAATAATTTCAATAACTTTTTCAACGATTTCAATTTCAGCAAGAAATGGGATGGGGTAAAACTGAATGCGGGGCTGTACAAAGGGCTTCAGAATATCAATATGTCATGGGTATGGAATACGTATCTTCAGGAAGTCAGCGATAACAATGCAAGGCTGATCGATGTATACAATGCCGCAGGAACGGCCATAACAGACCATGGATTGCTGGCATACGGCGTTCCGGCATGGGGTAATCTGAACAGGAATTACAATACCAAATATGATGTAACGGCACCGCACGCCCAGATAGAAATCAATGCGACGGACAAGCTGACGATTGATGCAGGCGCAAGATATGATTTTGGAAGGGTGTCGGGAAGTTTCTCCGGAGTAACGAATACCAAAACGGTGCGTGATATGAACGGCAACGGCGTTATCGATATTCCTGAACAGAATGTAGCCACCAATGACAATATCAATGTTCCGGTAAACTACAGATACGGAATCTTCGGATATTCCGTAGGAGCCAACTATGCACTGAATAGCCGTAACGCGGTATTTGCAAGGGTGAGCCAGGGCGGAAGTGCTTCTGCAGACAGAATCCTGTTTTCGGGCTATAACTATACGAATAATGATGATCCGGCACTGGACGCTGTAAAAGTGAATAAAGTCAACCAGCTGGAAGCAGGGTATAAATTGAGAGGTGCTCAGTATTTCCTGAATACAACCCTTTTCCTTGCCAATACTACAGAGGCTAATTTTGAGGCTACTACACAAAGAAAGACTGAGAATAAATATCAATCTTATGGTGTGGAACTGGACGGATACTACAAAATCAGCAGGATGTTCGATATTAAAGCAGGACTTACCTACACCCACGCAGAAATCAGAAATGCACTGGACCCTGCCATCATCGGAAATATGCCAAGAAGAACACCAAAGCTGATGTATACGGTAAACCCTAATTTTAATGTTGAAAAATTAAGTGTTGGGTTCTATCTCATCGGTGTAACCAAATCCTATACTCAGGATTCCAATAAGCTGATGATGCCGGCTTATGCCATTGTAAACCCTTATATCTCTTACCAGGTGCTGAAAAACCTTTCCGTAGCCGTTAATGGAAATAATGTATTCAATACCATTGCCGTAACCGAAGCCGAAGAAGGTTCTCTAGTTGGCGGTAACGGAATCATAAGAGCCCGTACTTTACCGGGAAACAGTTATAGTGTAAGTGTTAAATTTGATTTTTAATCACGGACAGAACCAGGCGGAATAACAGGCTTATTCCGCTTTTCTAAAAAATATACATATGTTCAAGGAAGAAGCTTTACATGTGATCAGGAAATCGATCACGGAAGAAGGTTTGCTGGCGTCGGCGCAGCAGAAAGACAATTACGCCAGGGTGTGGGCAAGGGATTGTATGATGACAGGGTATGCCGGAATCCTGGTGAATGACGGTGAAATTCTTTCCGGATTGGAAAAATCTATCCTGACACTGGCCAAACATCAGGCCGGAAACGGGCAGATTCCTTCGAATGTGGTTCAGGGAAAAGCTAGTTTCGGAACGCATGTCGGCCGGACTGATGCTACGACATGGTGGGTAGCCATCACCTGTGAATATCTGAAGGGATCAGGGAACTCTTCGTTACAGGATCAACTGAAAGAACCGCTTTACAGGGCACTTTCATGCCTCAAAACCTGGGAATACAATCAGCGCGGATTGGTGTACAGTCCGCTCGGAGGCAACTGGGCAGATGAATATGTAACCTCTGGCTATACACTTTATGATAATGTCATCAGGTACTGGGCTTTAAAAAATGTTGCTGGGCTTTATGAAGATGATGATTTAAAAGACTTAGCGGAAACAACCAGACAGCTGATCCAGGACAATTTCATAAAAAATGAATCCGGCATAGCCAGATACCACGAGACGGCCTATGCCAGAGCTTCAGCAAAACCCTATTTCTGGGCAGCGTTGAACGCGAACGGATATGACGAACGTTTTGACCTTGCTGGGAATGCACTGGCGCTGTACCTCGATTTTGATCTTGATATTAATGCTTTTTCAGATTTTCTTAGTGAAATAAGCCAGGAGTTCAGCCACTGGATGCTTCCTGCTTTCTATCCGGTGATTTTTCCCGGTGATGATGACTGGAGACTGCTTGAAAACAATTACAGCTACAGCTTTAAAAATGAGCCGTACCATTTCCATAACGGAGGCTCGTGGCCCATTTTCTTGGGTTGGCTCTCCCTTGGTCTGAAAAGAAAAGGCATACAACATATCCCGGAACAGATTCTGGTACAGTATGAATCCCTGATGAACGAAAAGGGGCATCATTTCAGAGAGTATTATTCGACCGATAAATTACTGCCGCTCGGAACCGAGCAGCTTTGTTTTTCTGCCTCAGGATACCTGATGATGATCCGGGAACCTGCTGCCTTAAACCCTTTATAACTGATAAGATGATTGGTGATATTATAGAATTGAATGAAACCCATCTGGCCACTGCCGGAGAAATATTGGAGATCCTGAAGAGGCAGTTCCCGTTAGCTCAAAAACACAAAATTGCTGTTGGGATTGCAGGTGAAAGCGGAAGCGGCAAATCTGTGACCGCTTTTGCCCTTCAGAAAGTGCTTCAGGAAATAAACATCAAGAGCCTCGTGTTGCAAATGGATGATTATTTTACGCTTCCGCCCAAAACCAACCATGAGAACCGCCTGCTTTCCCTGGAAAATATAGGTCCTCATGAAGTGAACCTGAAAAAGCTTTCCGGAAATATAAAGGATTTTAAGAAAGGAATGCCAATAATAGAAAAACCTCTGGTCCACTACCGCGAAAACAGCATCCGGACAGAAGCTTTGGAGGTTGAGGAATGTAAGGTAATCATTGTGGAAGGGACGTATATCCTAGAACTTGAAGATTTTGATTATAAAATATTCATAGACCGTAATTATAAGGACACCTATAAGAACCGCATGCAACGGAACCGTGATGAACAGAGCGACTTCGTAGAAAAGGTACTGGATATAGAGCATCGTATCATCCGGAATTTTAAAAATAATGCCGATCTTATCCTCGACAAAAACTATCAACCGGTAATTCCCCAATAGCCATGACAAAAAGAATCATTCCCCGCCTGAGCTTCTGGCAGATCTGGAACATGAATGTGGGCTTTTTCGGTATCCAGTACAGTTTCGGCTTGCAGCAGACTGCTGTAAATCCTATTTATTCATTCCTGGGTGCCCACGCCGAGCAGCTGCCCATCCTCAACCTCGCCGGACCGATCACCGGACTGCTGATACAGCCTCTGATCGGGGCTATCAGTGATAAAACCTGGAGCAACCGCTGGGGAAGGAGGAAGCCTTTCTTCCTGTTGGGGGCGGTATTGTGCAGCCTGGCCCTTTTTGCCTTTCCGTTCAGTTCCACCATCTGGATGGCTGCCGGACTGCTCTGGATTCTTGATGCCGCCAACAATACCGCGATGGAGCCGTACCGTGCTTTTATTGCCGATAAGCTTCCCCAGGAACAGCAGACCTTCGGGTTCCAGATGCAGAGCCTCTTTGTGGGAGCCGGGATCACTTTAGCGAATTTATCACTCTTCGTATTCCAGAAATACCTGGGTGGGAACTCCGCTAATGGAGGGATTCCGGCATGGGTATATTATTCATTTTTCCTGGGATCTTTCTGCTCCATAGCTTCCGTTGCCTGGTCGGTGTATAAAACGCCTGAGATACCTCCAACCGAGGAAGAATTGGAAGAACTTAAAAAAGCCAGGGAACAGAGCAATTTCTTTACGCCGTTTGTGGAAATCATTACGGCGATCCGGGAAATGCCCAAGCTGCTCTGGCAATTGGCGCTGGTCTATCTCTTCCAGTGGTATGCCCTGTTTTGTTACTGGCAGTTTATCACGCCTATGCTGAAATGGTCACTGTACGGGATTTCCGAATCCGACGAGCAGAAAGCAAACCATATCGCAGAATTAACCAAAAAAGGAATTTCAGTAGCAGCATCAGACCTGTCGTGGACCAAAAATATTCTTCACACCGTAGAAGTTGCGGTAGGGCAGACCGGGCTCATGAATGGTTCTTATAATATCATAACGATCCTGTCAGCATTGCTGCTCGTACCCTTTGCCAAAAAATTCTCTACTAAAAATACCTATATCTTCTGCCTTTTCCTTACTGGTTTGGGGGTTGCGGTACTCCCGCTGATTAAAAATGAATACCTGATCCTGCTGCCGATGGTCGCCCTCGGAATCGGCTGGGCTGCTATGATGGGACTGCCATATTCTATGGTTTCGCCGGCCATACCGGCTGATAAAAGAGGGATCTATATGGGGGTGATCAATATGATGATTGTGATTCCGATGCTGATCCAGACGCTGTCATTCGGGTTTATTTATCATACAATGCTTGGCAATAATCCTTCGTTGGCAATCGCTCTGGCAGGAGTCCTGTTTCTGGTTGCGAGCGGATGTGTATTTTTCATGCAGGTTAAAGAAAACAAAACTCAGGGATAACCTGATTAATATATGGGAATGTGTGTAAAATCTCTGAGGAGGTTATTAAATCCGTCTTGCTAAAGGCGGGTTTATTTTTCCCATAGCTTCTCAATACTGATGGATTGCCGGTGTTCTGTAAAATCGATACATTTGGGCATGGATAACAGGAACCGCGGTAAGAATACCGGTGATGACGGATTGTTCGGGACTGGGAAGCAGCTTGAAAAACTGAGGGCGGCTGTTCGTGACATGCATTATCTGCTCAGCCGGGGGTATCCTGAGAAAGCATCTTCGGAACTAGCTGGCAACCGCTACAGGTTGAAGACACGCCAGATCCAGGCACTCCGCGGAGCGTCCGCATCTGAAAGCCAGCTTGAAACCAGGAGGTCAAAACAGCTGGAGATTCAGAGCCTGAAGAATAAAATGGTGTTTCTTGACGGATTCAATGTCCTGATTTTGCTGGAAAGTCTGCTTTCGGGAGCCTATATTTTTGAGGGACTTGATGGTTGTTTCAGAGACCTTTCCGGCGTGCACGGAACATACAAAAGGGTCAATCAGAAGCTGAGGTCAGTGGAGCTGGTTGCTTCATTCTTTAAAAAATCGGGAGCCTCAAAACTGATCTGGATTTTTGACCAGCCGGTTTCCAACAGCGGAAGAATCAAACAGATGGTTACGGATTTTGCCATCGAACATGATCTCGACTGGGAGGCAGAACTGCAATTCAATCCCGATCAGTTTTTAGCGGAACAGGCAGAAATCGCGGTCTCCTCCGACGCCTGGATCCTGGATCACTGCAAAAGCTGGTTCAACCTGATCGGATACCTGATCCACGAAGAAAAACTTCCTGTAAACTCCGTAACACTTTTCCATAATGAACCTGTTTGAACACTTTATTCAGTATGTGTCAGAAGAATGGAAGCTGAAATACGGAGCTATTTTAGCAGGAGAGCATATCCAGGCCATGGAAATGAACATCCGAAAATTCAAATCGGGTAAAGGCAATTGGAACCTGCCGTTTTTCGATGAAGAAATTGACATCGATCGTGACAAAAGTTTTATTTTGATGACAGAGATTCTCGAAGGCCCGGACGAAACGGAAGCAAAATGCCAACAATTAGAAGAAATTTCCTTTGAGCATTGGCTGAATGTGCTCGGTCAGAGAATAACCTCAGCCAGCCTCCGTGATGAAAAAGCAGTCCCTCCGCTCAGGTCTGTGCTTATTGAAGCCTGTCAGACCCTGTATAACAGTGAAATTACCCTTGCACAAAGAGCATGGGAGAAACATACCGGAAGGCTGGATGATCCGTTCTGGGGAGAAGTAAAAGGAAATAACCACCAGAAACAGCAGCTCGTAATGGAGAAAATCAACCATATCCTTGACCATACAACCTGGTGGAATGTGTTTTATCATTATAAACATAAATTGGTTTTTGAAGTTAGGGAACGGGAAGGCCACGGCATCCGCTGGAGTCATGGTGGCCGATTCCTGATCGGTTTTCTGGAAGGGTTTATCACTGAATGAAAGGAAACAGATGGATGCGGGTTGGGTATTAATTATATTTTATAACGATGTGTTAATGTACGATCATGCTTTTCATAAAAAAAAGAGTTTTACAATGCTGTAAAACTCTAATGTTTAATATTTGCAGGCAATTGCCTTTTCTCATTCTTACAAGCTCCTGATTCCCGCTTCCAGGGCCAGTTCGATCATAGGCTTAAGTGCTGTTTCGCGCTGGTCCGCAGAAATATTCTCATGCGTCGGGATAATATCGGAAACCGTAAGGATGGTCGCTGCATTTTTCCCCAGGTGCTGCGCATTGGCAAACAGCCCGAAAGCTTCCATTTCTACGGCAGGGCAGTGATGCTTCGTGGCAATGGCCGGAATGGCCGGATCCTTCCTGTAAAAAATGTCGCTGCTGTGGATATTCGTCGCTTTTGCCGTTAAAGACATTTCCAGTGCCGTTTCATTAATAGTATGGAAGATATTCCCCTGATGGGAAAGGATCTCATCATCAATGTCCCAGGCATATTTCGCATAGGTGCTTTCACTGGCGGCATATTCAACATTCAGGAGGTCAAAAACTTTTAAATCTGTGGTATACGCACCGCAGGTTCCGATCCTGATGATGGTATCCACTTCATATTCCGTAAACAGCTCGAAAGAATAGATCCCGATACTCGGAAAGCCCATTCCGCTGGCTCCTACAGTAATTTCTTTCCCTTTGTATAAACCTGTGTAATAGAAAATACCTCTGGTCTGGCTGACCAGCTTAGCGTCTTGCAGGAAATTTTCAGCAATATATTTTGCGCGCAGCGGATCGCCCGGCTGTAAAACAACTTTAGCAATTTCCCCTTTTTTTGCACTGATGTGGATACTCATAATTTTTTATTTCAAAGGGCAAAGATAGTAAATATGAGAATAGTGGATGCTCGATACCGCTTCCGGGAGCATTTTAACGGAAGGTTTGTTAATTATCTTCCGGGTACCTTTTAAAACTGACGATTCAAAAGTAATTATGTCTATTTTTGTTAGATGACGGAAAACAGATCCCCATTTCTAGATACTTTATTTCTGCTGCGGAAAGATGAATGCATGACGGTTTTTACCGGCCTTCAGGAAATTCCTGAAAATGAAATCCAGGAAGCAGCGGATTATTTCGGATCCGAATTTGAGAAAGAAAGACTGGAATTTTTATCGGCTGAAATCCTCTTTGATCGGGATGCTGCGGTCTGGGCAGCTAAAATACTCTATCACAGTGCTCAGTTATATCTTGTTCGTAAAGATACTTCCATGGATCTGATGAAATTCATTCCGGAGTATACCGGTAAAACAGATGTCTCAGCCATACTTTCTGCCGATCTGTCGTTAAGATTTCTGCCGCAGGTACTGTATGCTCTTCAGACGGCTGATCCGGAAGATCCGCTGATTGCATTGCTGGAAAAGATTTTGACCCGGTTTCATTATTCAGGCATCGGAGCAGACCTGGATCTTCAGAATGCCAATTGGGAAGAAGAGCTGGAAGATCCGACCTACCGGAAGCTGTACCTGGAAAGGATCGTGGAAAAGAAAGCGTACCAGCTGGCTGAGGTTCCGTATATCAATCAGTTGCTGATGGCGGAATTCGGGATGTATAAAGATATATTCTGGAAAGAACTGAAAGATAGAAATCATTAAATCTTCCTACTTTGCTGTCATGAAGTCGTCTTCAGCAAAAACAATGATCAAAAGGAAACTGTGCTTTTTGCGTTTAATCATAAAATAAAGGTCAATGACTCAAACTATAGAAAAACTAAACCGTGTCCTCAGCCATGTTAAAGATACTTTCGTCGGAAAAGATGATGTGGTAGACCTGCTGGGAATCTCTTTGCTGGCAAGGGAAAATGCATTTCTCTACGGGCCTCCCGGAACGGCAAAATCCGCCATTGTAAGGACCCTGGCCAAAACGGTAAAAGACGGGAAAAACTTTGAGTATCTCCTGACACGATTTACGGAGCCTAATGAGATTTTCGGGCCCTTTGACATCAGGAAACTGAAAGAAGGAGAACTGCTGACGAATACGGAAGGCATGATGCCCGAAGCATCCATGGTTTTCCTGGATGAGATCTTCAATGCCAATTCCGCTATTCTGAACTCGCTTCTGATGGCACTGAATGAGAAAATATTCAAAAGAGGAAAGGAAACCAGGCATCTTCCTGCGCTTATGTTTGTGGGAGCGAGCAATGTCCTGCCTGAAGATGAGGCCCTGAATGCATTATTCGACCGTTTCCTGATCCGGATCAATGTGGATTATGTACACCCTGAACTGCTCCAGCAGGTGCTTTTAGCCGGAAGAAAGCTGGAGAACAATACTGAAACGGATATTCCTGAAATCCTTTCCGGCGAGATCCGCGAATTGCAGGAACAGTGTAAAACCGTTGATCTCAAACCGGTATACGAAGTGTACCTGAATACAGTTATCAGCCTTAGAAATACAGGAATTGCCATCTCTGACCGGAGGGCGGTAAAAATGCAGAACCTTATCGCAGCCAGCGCCCTGATCTGCGGAAGGACTGAGGCCGTACTTTCCGATCTGTGGGTACTGAAGCATATCTGGGATACCGAGGAACAGATAGAAATCCTTGAGGGGATCATCAACCGGACCATTGAGAAAGACGCCCATCCGAAATCCCATCCGCAGGCCCTTCAGAATAAAACGCCGAATCCTGAAGAAGTGATGAAAGATGTGAAAATACTCGTTGAAAAATGGGAGGGCGGACCGCTGAGCTTTGAAGAACAGAACGTAATTAAAGATAAATTAAGATACCTCCAGACCCGCTGCGACTGGATCCGCAATCCTGAGCAGAAGCAGTACATCCAACAGGAAATCGAAAGTCTATGGCAAAAGATCCTTCAGAGCATATAAAAGAATTCCGGGCAGAAATTCCCCGGGTGAATGAAGATTATCTGGGAACCATCCGCGACTGGAAAAATGTGCAGATAGCGGTCGAAGATGAAGTGATCTGGCTCAAAGGTTTTACCGATGAACAGGCTGCTTCACCGGAGCTCCGGCAGCTTCCTGGTTTTTTGCTGTACGAATTGCGTGACGGTCTTTTATTCCGGAAAGATGCACTGGTCCCCAGTAAAAAGATGAGGACAGCATTGCTGTGGAACCCGATTGATAAAGCTTTGCGCCTGACGTTCCCTGTTTCCAACAATAATTTTTTCGGCATCGACGGAAGAATTGAGGTAAAATTGGTACCGGGTGGAGATGAGCACGCTGCAATAGCCCTGATGAGCCCGATGGCAGAAATCAGAAACAGCCTTATAGCTTTGCCTAAATTCAAGCTGGAAAGGCTGGACTGGATCGTTATTGATGACCATGCATTGTTTATCGGCACTCCGTTGCTGGGTTTTCCGGGAAAAGCATACTGGTCAAAAGACAGCCATCTTCTCCCTGCCGGTTTCGATTTTGAATATATAAACCTGAGCCTGATGTTGCAGAAAAAGTACAATGCAGATTCGGAATCCTGGCTTCTATGGAAGGAAGACGGAAGCGTCCTGTCGCTCAGGAAAAATGACTTCCGTAAGCTGTCCGTAAGCTCTTTCCGTCTCACCGAAAAATCACAGGAATGGATATAATTGCTTATTTCCAGTCGTACAGAGACTATTTCTGGGAGTGGACCACTGATGAAGACGTTCCCGATGATACCGGCTATCATGAACATAACCTGATTTCCATTCCGAATGCAGGAGCCATTGCCTACCGGCCGTATATCATCGAAGTCCTGAACATCCTGAAAGAACAGGGGCTCCCGCCTTTCGGTGCCCTGTTGCTTGTTCTGTATGCAGTCCAGGAAGGACACGTAAATCAGGATGGCATCTTCTATTATTTGAAAAGGACCAATCATGAAGGGTACGGACAGGAGACTGGTAAAGATATTGAATCGGCGATTCATTTTTTAGAGCATTTAAGTCAGGTGGAAAGTGCTTTGAAGAAAGGGCAGAATAAGATCAATCTGTTGCAGACCCTGTTTAAGGACAGCCACAATCAGCTGTCTCCGGTAAGCTCTGAATTGATTATGAAAAGGTTTGAGAAAAGCCCTGTGATCATTTCCCAGGCTGCAGAAAAAAGAGAACTGACTCAGGCTGTTATCAACAGGGATATCAAAATGCTGGCGCTGCTCCACCATCAGTTCCCGACTACAGAATCTATTGTTAATGCTGTGAAAGGCATCGCTGTTATTCCGGAACTTGAAGATAAAGTCGTTGAGGAAGAACCGGTCATTGAAACCGGTAAAGAATTCGTACAGGAATTAATCGAAGAGCCGAAAACATTCCAGGTCGGAAACCTGGTCAAAAGAATCTGGAGCGGTTTTAAAATCCCGATGCGCCACCTTTCTCCCGGGGAACAGCCGATCGGCGGGATTTCAGACATGACGAACAAAGGGGACTTCAACAGGATGCTTCTGTCTGAATTTGCCCATGAAGAAGAGGTTTTTATGAACCGTGTTGCCAATAACGAAGCCCTGTATATCCAGCGGGAAATCCCGCCTGAAGAAAATATTTTTGAGCGGATTATCCTGATTGATATTTCCTTGAAGAACTGGGGTATCCCGAAAGTCCTGGCCTTTGCATCGGCAATTGCCGTTATCAAACATCCGAAAGCCCATTCCGAATGCAGGGTTTTCGTCTTGGGGGAACATTGCATACCCATCTCTCTGGATACCGTTGAAGAAGTGATCCGGAACCAGAATGTAGTAAGCCCTGTGCTGGACGTTTCAAATGCCCTGGAAAAGTTTTTTGAAGAAGAACATGCCGGAAGGGACCTGGAAGTTTTTTTCATTACCAGCGAGGAAAATGTACAGGACCACCATATGCAGAAGGTCATCCATGAAAACCGGGACCGGCTGAAATTTTTGGTGACGACTTCCGCAGACGGGGAGCTTAACTTTTATAAACACCATAAAGGGACAAGAAAGCATATTCAGAGAATCAAACTTCCGCTTAGGGAGCTTTGGGCACATCCTCCGAAAAGGAACAGGATTTACGGAGGAGACGGAAGCGGTGCTAAAACAGCAGTTCCGAAAAATTATCCGTTGCTGTTTCCTACGCCTAAAGACCGTATTAAAACCTTTTTGTATGAAGGGGAATTTTATATTTTAAGCAATAAAAAGCAACTGCTGAAAACATACCTGTCAGACAACTACTACAATAAGAATATCTATCAGGATACCAGCATCCAGAAGGGTTGTGAGGTGATCACAGAAAATATTTCGGTAAAGCCCAGGGGACAGTTTGCGCTGGCCAGGAACAAAGCCGGAAATTATATCCTGGCCCAGTACCAGCCGGATAAAAAAAGCATCTCTAGGCTGGACCTGACGACAGGCGAGTACTCGGAACTGAATCTGGCCGGCCTTGATATTCCTTTGAATTTTTCACTGATCTATTTCAGTAAAAGCTTTTTCTTGTACGGACTTCAATATGACAAGATATTCAGGATTAACCTTGAAGGAAACCTGTCTGCCGAAGGAACCGACAATAACAGCGAAATCCGTAAAAGTGTATTCAAAACCGAAATGGAACTTAACAAACTCAAAAATAAGGGGACTAAAATTTTAAATAATTTTACCGGTATCGGAATCAACAGTGCCGAAGAGCTGGTGATCTCAAAATTTGCTTTGCAGTTCCATTCGGAAAACGAATACCGGCTGGAAAAGAATTCAGTAAAGATAGAGACTGAGGCCCATCAGGATAAGAATAAATTCACTTTCAGCGACGGAAGTGAGGTGATCACAGACCATCGCGGAATGCTCACATTGATTAGCAGCAATAAAAGCATTCCCACTTTTTATATGCCGTCCACCCGCGATGGTTACATAGCACTGGCTACGGAAAAAAAATTCGGAGGATCGGAATATTACCTTCCGAAAAAATCGAAACTGATGATCAGGGAAATGGAAGAAATGTATTTCGTATATATGCAACCCTTTATCAAACATATTCTGGAATATGGAGCTTAGAATACACCCTTTTCCGAAAAATACCTACCCCAGAAAAGGGCTCCTGATCAAAGGGGCTTCACCCATGGTCTGGCTGCATGAGATGGAAATACTGGGGATAGACCTCACCATGGTCCGCTCATTTCCCGTGCCCGCCAATGAACCGAATATGCTGCATGGATGCTTCCTGGTCTTTCAGCATGAAGCTCCCGCTGGGATCGGGAAGAATGCCTATTTCCAATGTGTGGATGATCAGCTTTTCATTCCCGAATATACCCTTTTTTACCCTAAAGTGTCACCGGAAGAATGGAGCGCTGCTGGTGCGGAATTCCTGCTGATGCATCCGGAATTCGGGATGGTGAAACTGAATGAAGAGATTGACTGGCTCTCACTGATCAGCGATCCTCTGCCATCAGAAGCAACAATCAGGAAACCTTCAGCCGGTGTGAAGGTTCCTCAGGAAATTAAAAGCTATGCCGTAGAAACAGACGATGAGAAAATACTGGAAGCCCTCCAGAAATCCGGGACCGAGCAGGAATGGATGAACAATCTTCCTTTTGATCTGCAGAAAGTGATGAACGGCAATAAAAAGGAAATTGAAAAATACCTGAAGTATATTGAGAAATACCCTGAAAGGGCTGTTGATCTTGGCGTGCCGCTGGACGTTACCGGGACTTCCCGGGGTGACGGCTTCGCAAAATTTATATTTAACCGTTCCTGGATTGGAAAGTTGCTCGGAGGAGACCATGAAAAAGAGGATGTATCATATTCCGGCAGATACCGATGGATATTCTGGGTATTCCTGATCGTTGTTGGGCTCGCAGGACTTATTACTTACTTAAACAAAGAAAAATCCTCTCCTGAAGAGACCGGATCTTCGGGTAAGATTTCCGGAAAACCTGATGAAAATATGATGACTCCTATGGTTGCTTATCAGTCCGGTGTAACCGATATCGATATGAAAATCGATTCCATCTACGGAAGAAAACGGAAAGAACTCATGAGGGAACACCTGAAAGCCAGCTTCAGCAGGAAAAATGAACAAAGCTATGAGGCATACCTGAAGGCCGGCGGCAGGCCGATTGATAAGATTCAGAACGATATAGCAAAGCTGAATGAACGGACCGGTGCCGCTACCGATTCACTAAGAAGAGTCTACCGTAAAAAAATTGTTACCTACTTAGTGAAGAATGAACAGGCATTCAGGAAAAAGATTGCAGATTCCCTCCAGAAAACCGGTTCCGGAAAGCCTGCTGCTGAAGGGGTCATAAAGAAAATACTCAAAAAGAAACAGATGCTCGTAGAAGACTCACTGGGGCGGCTCTATGGAACCAAAGATTACCCGGAACCTCCGGCTGTTAATCCTGAAAAGGCCTTACATTCTCAAAACAAAGGAACATCAACTGATCAGGAGCACAGTATTTCTTTCACAGAGATCTTCTGGCTGATCATTTCCATGATCGGAATGGTAGGGCTGTATTCATTTGTAGTAAAAAAGAGAAGCCTGAATATCGGCGGAGACCATGTTCCGGCCGGGATTAAAATTTTCCTGATGCTGGTACTCGTAGCTATGGTAGCTTATATTTTCTACCCGCTGATTGCAATGTTCGGATACAACTGGTTTGTATGGTTCCTGATCATCTGTGTGGTCCTGCTCCTGTACCGTTTGTTCAGCGAAGACAAAACCATTTTAAAATCAGATAAGGATGAATAAGCAGAGGTTTATCAATAAATTCATAGCAGCATTTTTCCTTCTGGTCATCATTAAGGTCATCGGGATCCTGGCGCAGCTGTTCCACAAGAGCTTCTGGAGTGTTATAGGTACATTGATGCTGTTCATAGTGATTGCCCTGATCTTTTTCGTTGTCCTGCTCCGGCTGGAAGATAAAGAAAAAGAAAAAAGTGCATCCGGACGTACCAGGAAATCCAGCAGTGGGAATGCCTATGTGGAATCTTCCCTTTTCGACAGGATAAGGAATGCCTATGAAGAGCTTGCCCAGAAATACATCACAGAAAACGACTACAGGAAAGCGGCCAGGGTCTACATCAACCTGCTCCGGGACCATTACCGCGGAGCCAAAGCACTGGAAGAAGGGGGATGGTACAGTGAAGCGGCTGTTATTTACCTTAAAAAACTCAAAAATAAACCTGAGGCCGCCCATTGCTACGAAAAGGCCAGACAGTACCGGAAAGCCATTGATCTTTACAAAGAACTCGGCCAGAAAGAAAAAGTAGGGGACCTGTATCTGGAAATGAATGACCGTAACCATGCCAATGCCTATTATCAGATGGTTGTAGATGATTATGTCAGCAACAACCAGATGGTAAAAGGCTCGCTGATCTACCGGAAAAAAATGAACCTGCCGGATCAGGCTCAGGAAATCCTGCTCAAAGGCTGGCAAGAAAACCGCGATGCCTTTAACTGCCTGAATAACTATTTTGCCCATATCACTGATGTTGAAAAGCTTCAGGAGCAGATTCAGGAACTCTACTACAAGACTCCTTCAGATCGTAAAATCATTTACCTGGAAGCCATGAAGCATGAATTCAAAAAAGCTCCGGAACTTCATGCAGCTACGAGAACCATCGCCTATGAGATTATCGCTGAAAAAATAGCGACTCATTCAGAAATCGTGAATGAACTGAAACATTTCAATCCTAAGGATGAGATCATCCTGAAGGATATTTCGAGGTATAAGACGGGTAGGAACGGGATATTGAAGGGCGGGTGATGATTGACAGGCTTGATAAATTTAAAGATTTAAAGATTGAATAATTTAAAGATTTAAAATTGAGAAATTGGTTTTTGAAAGGAGTTTTTAGGTAATAAAAGAATCGTGTTGTTTAAATCCAAATGGCTTTGAGAACCTCAGCTACCAGGTTTGTTAAAAATTAAAATACCCCACCATAACAGGAAAAATATTTATCTTTGCACCAGTATAATGATGACAATACAAAGCACACATATCTGTTTAAATTTCTGCGATCGCCCTGTAGGAAAGGGATCGTTTGCATATGACTGCATGATATCAGATGAGGTGAACTGCGCTTGCTTTGAAAATTATTGACAATAATCCCGTAAAATTCAAATCAAAATAAAACAGAAACGCCTCAGACAACGGGGCGTTTTTTTGTGTTTTTAAGGCAGAAATTATTTAGAATGATAAAAAATAAGCATACAAGTGAAAATTTTTTAACAACCAATGAACAACTAATACGAAAATAGAGCGTGATCAGTAAACCCGGTGAGAGACAGTCATTTAGGTAAAAAAGGATCTGCGGTGAGCCGCGGACAGGGAATTTCTATGCTAAATTTTGAGTTTAAATTACTGATTATCAAGTGTTTAAATTAAAAATATATTTGCGGATGTGGAAATTTCGTCTTTACTTTGCAACCGAAAATTGAAAACAACAGATTTCAGTCTTTCACAAACTTTAAATAAGAACAAAACAATGAAACATTTACATACCCTATCTGAAATGAACTCAACACAGCCCGGCGTGCAGCCGAGAGGTCAGCAGTATGCCTGTAATGTTCTTCTTGATAATGATTTTATACATAAAAGGTGCTTATATACATGGGTCAGCTAATGAACTGACACGTCCGAACATATAAGCGCCTCCTGAAAAAGAGGCGCTTTTTTATGGTAAGTGGTAGAGATAAACGGTCCCGTAGCTCGAATGATCAGAGCACCGGCCTTCGAAACCGGAAATATAAGGTGAAGCCTTTCCGGTATTACAGGTAAATATGTTGTCATGGCAGATTCGTTTTTACCGGTTATATTTTAAAAAATTAACAAGCGAAGTGAATTGACTATTCACCATTCACTGCAACAGGTCTATTGAGGTAATGGTAACCTTCCCGACTGTCTCTCGGGTACCGCGGGTTCGATTCCCGCATAGACCGCAAAGGTTTATCAATATCTGCTCCGGCTGTCTCCTGGAAATGATTGTATGGTGAACCTGCACAACTGGAAAGATAACGGTGGTTGTTTACCCGCCTTGGACGCGGGAGGTCATAGGTTCGAATCCTATTTTCCAGACCAATTGTTTCAGAAGAGAGCAAAGGAAAAGTCCGTCAGCGCAGACGATCTTTAGCCAAAAAACACAATACCTATAGACGGGCTTTTTCTTAACTCAAAAATGGACAGCAGTAATCATGGACAAAGTAACCGTAAGATCAGTTTTAGAGATGATAAATCCTGTCGAAGCGCAGAAGTTCTTATATCAAACACAATAAAGCAGGCTTTGTTTTTAATAAAACACGATCATCATAACGACGGAAAGTTACTAATGAGTTATAATCTATTACTCATTGCTCATTACCTATTACTCATACAAATGATGGTTCGCCGAAGCGGGAGAGTCGGGGCGGTCTGCAAAACCGTTGCGTAAGCTGAGTGGGTTCAAATCCCATAACCATCTCAAACAGCTAAAATGAGATTGTTCCGGAAAAAAAAGGCCTGTCGGGCGCAGGAGTTCTTATATCAAACAAAAATTAAGACAGGCTTTATTTTTCCATAGGTCATCGGAAAATCAGAGGGTTATTATTCATTACCCATTACTGATTACCCATAAAAAAGGGAAGCACGCCGGAGCCGGATGGCCGGGGCGGTCTGTAAAACCGCTGCATCTTTGCTGAGTAGGTTCAAATCCTGTTGTTTCCACAAACCGCTGATAATGTAATGGCAGCATGCAGGAACTATACTCTTGTTGTTCAGGTTCGATTCCTGGTCAGATGGTCATAAAAGTAATAAGCAATGAGTAAGAAGTAATGCTGCTTGCCCGTAAATAGTAGATTTTAATATTACCTATTACTCATTACTCATTAAATATATAATACAAGCTTACAGTATAACACTAACAGTTAAATAAATAGGTAGAAAAATGGAAACGCAACAAGAAACCTGGCAGAACATGACCGGAAAGATTTTCCGCAGTCCTATCACACAGCTGGTAGAAGAAGCCATCATCCGTGAACAGGCTCAGGGGTACCGTCTGAAAGTATGTGTGGGATCAGATTCCCATGTTTACGGAGATGCTATTAATTATGCAACGGCCGTAGTCCTGATTCGTGAGGGAAAAGGAGCGTTTACCTTTATCAGGAAAGAAAGAGAGATCCAGCGGATCAGCATCAAAGAACGGATGCTGAATGAAGTTAACAAATCTGTCGCAATTGCCTATGCAATCTGTGCCGTTCTGGATGCTTACGGAGTAGAAATGGAGGTACACGCGGACATCAATACCGACCCGGATTTTAAATCCAATGCAGCCTTAAAAGATGCTATGGGATATATTCTGGGGATGGGGTACGTATTCAAAGCAAAACCTTTTGCCTTCGCGAGTTCCAATTGCGCTGATTTGATGGTGTAATTTAAAACATCAGATTAAGATACTGAATATTGATCTAATTGATATCCAACATTACAACTGATTAAAATATTAAATAAAATAAGGGTAATCCATGAAAATAACAAAAAGATTCATATTTCTGGATGATATACGAGATCCTGTTGACGTATACCCATATACTAAAGAGGGTATTTTCCTGAGGAATGACTGGTGTATTGTACGTAACTATGAGCAGTTTACCGGCAGTATCCTTGAGAAAGGACTTCCCGCAATGATTTCATTCGACCATGACCTGGCTGATGAGCATTATATAAAGCCTGATAGTCAGGAGTATATTGAAAAGACAGGATATGATTGCGCCAAATGGCTGGTAGAATATTGCATGGATCATATTTTAGATCTTCCCGAATTTTACTGCCATTCCATGAATCCTGTTGGAAAGGACAATATAGAACGTCTCTTGAATAATTTTAAAAAGAGGTGATCAATAAGGTTCCGGTAATACATTTGCCGGAACTTCTTGTGAAGCGCTAACCAAATAACAATTTTTCGATAGTAGTCCGCTAATCTCAGTCAAAGCTTGGTGATAAGCAAATAGAATGCATACCGATGGTTTTATCTTTGCAGGGCTTTAGCAGCAGAATCAACTAACCATGCACTTTCTGCCTCATTCATTTGTCAGGCAGATCCAGGCCGGTGCGTAGGTGCTGTAAAAATAAAAACAAAAGAAGATGAACCATAATATAATCGTTATCGATCTGGAAGCTACCTGCTGGGAATATGACAGGATTCCTGCGGGGCAGAAGACCGATATCATAGAAATAGGAATCTGCGAACTGAATAAATCAACAAAAGCAATTTCCAGGAAACAAAGCATCTATGTCATTCCCGAAAGATCCAAAATCAGTACTTTCTGTACCGGGCTCACCGGAATTACCCCGAAGCTGATTAAAGAGAAAGGAATCCGTTTTGAAGAAGCCTGTGAAAAAATAAGGGATGAGTACCATCCTGAAATGCTTACCTGGGCAGGCTTTGGCGCTTTCGACCGGGAACAGATGATGCAGCAGTGCGATTATCTGGGCATTGAAAACCCTTTTTCAGGAAACTACCTCAATATCATGCACCTGTTCAGAAATTATAACGGGCTGTATAAGATGATGGGACTGAAAAGAGCCCTGAAAGCTCTGAACATGAGTTTTGAAGGCCATCACCACAGCGGAGCGGATGATGCCTATAATGCGGCCAGGATTTTACGTGAGATCCTGCAGTAACAATGAAACATATAAAAAAAGTGAACACAACAGACCATATATTGATCATAGACCTTAAAGCGACGTGCTGGAATGACCGCACTCCGAAAGGTCAGCAAAGTGAAATTATAGAAATCGGAGTTTGCCTGATGGATGCCAGAACCGGTAAAGTCTTACAGAGCGAAGGCATCCTGGTGAAACCCCGGTTTTCAACAGTAAGCCCGTTCTGTACCGAACTGACTTCCATCACGCAGCAGATGCTGGATGATGAAGGAATAATGCTGGGAGATGCTTTTGATATCCTTCGTGCAGAATACAATTCCGAGCACCTTACCTGGGCAAGTTATGGAAATTACGATCTGAATATGCTTAAGGACCAGTCAGCTAAGTTCCGGGTGGATTATCCCCTGAGTGACGACCACATGAATGTAAAAACTTTATTCGCCCAATTGCATCCTACGGTTCGCAAAAGTGTAGGAATGGCCAGAGCGCTGGGAGAATTGAATTTCAAATTGGAAGGCACACATCACAGAGGTGTGGATGATGCCAGGAATATTGCAAAGATTCTGTACTGGTGTCTGCAGCAGAAATAAAATGTACATTATGATTGTTTTAAGAAATGAGGATACAAACTCACAGAAAAGGCTGTTGCAATAACAGCCTTTCAATTTGTATTAAACGGTATCTGCCGTTTATTTGATATCATCTTCAAAATTTTTCCTCCATTTCGAGAGGGTGGTCCTGCTGATCTTATATTTCCTGGACATATAACTGGTAGAAAAGCCATGTTTCTGTTGGTATTTCAGAAGTTTGATCATGGTTTTCCTGTCATAGGTTTTCAGTTTCTGGTTGCTCTTCTGCATCTCCTTAGACTGCTGGAAAACTTTCTCGTTAAAGTTCAGAACGTCTTCAGAAGTGTTCAGATTCCGCAGCTGCCGCTGTATTTTGGGATCGTTGAGCTTTTCAGGATCATACTCTTTCAGCATATCCGTGAAAATTTTTACATAATTGGGACGCATTACATTGTGTTTTTAAACGTTAGTATCGGTATTTTTTTGCAGCCAGCGGTGCAGCGTGCTTTTTGGAATAGAATACTCCCTGATGATCTCTGTCTGATTCATCTCTCCCGACTGGATGCGTTTGAGGATGAAATTTTTGATCTCCTGGGTGTAAATATTTTTTCTGAAGTATGGGATCTTGTCAGACTTCTTGGCATCTTTCTTTACGGCAGAAGGTGGGGCGTACAGGATGAGGTGGGAGCTGTATAACCTGAAGAAATCGTATTCCAGCAGCTTGCTCCATCTAAGGAGCAGGTCTGTATCTATTGATTTGCTTTCATATACGTTTTCAATAAACTCTTCGTCTTTCTTGAGGAAATTACATACTCTTTCCATTGTTATTTCCTGCTCTGCAACTCTTTCTTTAATGAATTGCCCTATATGTATTTCTTTATATAACATTATATGATGATAATTGTTTGTTAATTGTATCAATATTCTGGCCGGTTAAAACCAATCGCTCTATGCAAGATTTATGTGCTGGCCCTCTGGTTTATCACGTAAATCTATTTTATTTATTTATGCTGATGTTTTTTATAGGCTGATTTTGTCATGAAAATGTATTGAGTTATGTAATGGTTACATTTTCTCATCTGTGAATCAGGAATAATATGCATGCTTCTCAGTATAATATCGCATTCCGGTTTCATGATTTATTAGTTTCATTGTCCAGCTTATGTAAGTCTCAAAATTAAAAAAATAAAAATTAAACCCAAATAGTGTATGATAAAATATTGTAAAAAAGATTTTTTAATTAAAAATTGAAACATTGGATCGTTCTCTACCCGGTCAGTAAATGCAGAGACGGGATGAAAATCATTCTGTATACCTTACCTTTGCATCCAATGAAAACCGATTTTGCATTATTCGATTTTTCCAGGAAAATCAACTACAAAAATGAAATTTTATCAGGTCTTACAGTGGCAATGACGATGATCCCTGAATCTTTGTCCTTTGCCATCCTTGCAGGGCTATCCCCTCTAACCGGACTCTATGCTGCGTTTATGATGGGGTTGGTGACCGCTGTTTTAGGTGGGCGACCCGGAATGGTTTCAGGTGGCGCGGGAGCAACGATTGTAGTCCTCATTGCCCTGATACAGTCCCATGGAATACAGTATCTGCTGGCTACTGTAATCCTTGCAGGGCTGCTTCAGATGATGGTGGGTGTTTTCAGGCTCGGCAAATTTGTAAGACTGATCCCGCAGCCGGTTATGTATGGTTTTCTGAATGGTCTGGCGGTTATTATTTTCATGGCTCAGGTAGAACAGTTCAAAATTACCGGCAGTAACGGTTCTGTGCACTGGCTGCATGGGATGTCATTCTACATTATGGCGGGATTAACCGTGCTTACCATTGCCATTGTCTATTTTTTCCCGAAGATGACAAAAGCCGTTCCGGCATCTCTGGTTGCCATCCTGATTGTTTTTGGTGTGGTTACCGTTACAGGCATCAACACCAAAACCGTAGCTGATATAGCTTCGGTAAGCGGAAGCCTTCCTTCCTTTCATATTCCTCAGATCCCGGTTTCATGGGATACGCTTACCATTATTTTTCCTTATGCAATGATTATGGCCGGAGTAGGACTTATAGAGTCCCTGCTTACGCTTTCTATGGTAGACGAAATTACCGGTACCAAAGGGAATGCAGACCGGGAATCTGTTGCTCAGGGGGTGGCCAATTTCACCAATGGCTTTTTCGGCGGAATGGGAGGATGTGCCATGGTAGCCCAGACGCTTGTCAACCTTAATGCAGGATCCAGAAGCAGGCTATCAGGGATTATTGCGGCCTTCACCATTCTTATTATTATCCTTGTGGGTGCCCCTTTTATAGAAATGATTCCTATGGCTGCTTTAGTAGGGGTTATGATGATGGTTGCCGTAAGTACTTTCCAGTGGGTATCTGTGCGCATCGTTAATAAAATGCCTAAATCTGATATTTTCGTTGGCGTAACTGTTGCGCTGATCACGATTCTGCTGCATAACCTTGCCCTGGCGGTCCTGATAGGTGTCATTATTTCCGCGCTGGTTTTTGCGTGGGATAATGCTAAAAGGATCCGTGCGAGAAAATATACAGATGACCATGGCGTCAGACATTACGAGATATATGGTCCGCTCTTTTTCGGATCTGTTACTGCATTTACAGAAAAATTCGATCCGGAGAATGATCCTGAAGAAGTCGTTATTGATTTTAAAGACAGCAGGGTTGCGGATATGAGCGCGATTGATGCTCTGGATAAAATTTCAAAGCGTTACCGGGAGCATCATAAAACGGTACGCCTAAAGCACCTGAGCGAGGACTGTATCAGGATGCTGAAAAATGCTGAAGCGGTAATAGAAGTGAATATTCAGGAAGATCCGACTTACAAGGTCATGCCGGAACGTTAGCCGACTAATAAGGCTTATTATTACATGTAAAAGCTATCACTCACACTAAGATATCTGCCTATAAAGAAACGGCTGGCCTGATGGCCAGCTGTTCTGATTAATTATAGTAACAAAGAAAGTTATTTTTTGATGAATTTAATCGGCTGAGCGCCATCGATTTCCATAATGTAGTTCCCTTTCTGAAGTTCTGAAACCTGGATATTCTTTTTATCAGAAAGATTTCCTGATAATACTTTCCTTCCGTTCATGTCAGTAATGGTATAGCTTTTTGAGCCTTTGGAAGCTATAGTAACACTGATAAAGTCACCGGCCGGATTCGGTGCGATACTTCCAGTTGAAGTTTTCACTTCTTTAGTGGATAAAACTCCGGTGTAGAGCTGGCTGATTTCTGAAGCACTTAACGCCCTGCTCCATATCCCCACATCATCAATGCTGGCGGCAATGTACCCTCCGCTGATCGCCCTGCCGATATAGAATGGCATTGCAGCCTGGGTAGCATTGGTGTAGGTGTTGGTTGTAGTCCCTACCGAAACACCGTTTTTATAAAGCTGCATATTCTGGTTGTTGTATACCGCTACATAATGTTCCCATTGTGTAGTGGAATAAACAGGCCCATTCACCCATGTCCAGGATTGTCCCTGTTTGTTGGTTCCGTAAATTGATTTTGTAGTGTCACACTGAAAAAGCCAGATAAAATTCCCGCTTGTGTTGGACCCGCTCATAAGGGCGACTCCTTCAGTATTTCCGGACTTTTTCATCCAGAAAGAAATAGAATGGGCTCCAGATAACGAAAAGGTATAGGAGAGTGCATTGGTATTCAGGTAACTCGTGGTACCGTTAAATGCATAGGCTGAATTGGCATTTCCGTTACGGTCGGCAGTAAGGGTTGCGCTATTTACCGTAAGGGTATTGCCGTTAGAGCTGGAATCGTTAGCATTGCCATTAAACCCCCACCATGCAACCAGACCTGAAGCCGGAACATAATTAGGAGTTTGTGCCGTAGCACATAACGAAATCGCTAAGGAAGCAAGAAGAGAGATTTTTTTCATAGAAGTTTATTTATATGTTTATAATTATTGCAATTTTATAATAATTTGTTAAATTAAGCTAATATTTGATATTAAAATTAATTTAAGGATATTTTTATTGAATAATATTTAGTTTAAATTATTTCGTTTTGAATATTTAATAATGTTTATTTCTTTGGTTGAATCATTAATCCTTTTAAAAAAATTCACATATTTGCTGGTATTGTATGAAAATGATCATAGTCCATACAATAATTCTTATATAAAACCATTGTCAATTATTACTATTAAAATGTTATAAAAATCCAGCGCTTAATTCTAAAAATTTTATCTTTGAAGAGAATTGAGAAATCCTGCTAAATGCTTTTGTAAAACATTTAGCAGATTTAAAAAAACTTTTAACTCATCTATTTTGAGAACAGAAATCAATATTCACGATTATTCCCACTTTTCCTTTGATCTGTGGCTTACTTTGATTAAATCACATCCGGAATTCAAAATCAAAAGAGCCGAACTTTTTGCTGCATTTTTCGAGATTGATCAGCCAGCTGCTAAAGTGATAGAAACCGTGAAGTATTATGATGATACATGTAATACAATCAACGAGGTGATCGGAAAGAATATAGATACATTTGAGATCTATATGTTGATTCTGCGATCTCTCCAAGTAGATATCAGGCAGGTGGACGAACAAAAATTAAATGATTTCTATCAAAAAAGTGAACGGTTATTTATGGAATACCGGCCTGTAATCATTTTTGACAATTTGCATGCTTTTTTTGAGGAAATAAAAAATCAGGATAAAACAATAAGTATCCTTAGCAATACCGGATTTATTAAGGGAAAAACAATGCGTAAATTTCTTATGGAAGAAAATTTAGATTCATATATTGATTTTCATATTTATTCTGATGAAATTAATTGTTCAAAACCAAATCCGCTGGCCTTTTTGGAAGTTAAAAATAAAATCAGGAATAAGAATATAGAGATAAGCAAAGTGGTTCATATTGGTGATAATCCTATCGCTGATTATAAAGGTGCAAAAGATTTTGGATTTAGTGCCCATTTGCTTAAAATATAGATCAGAATGAATACAAGATACAGTTTACATCATATACATAGTACTGAAGAATTTACTTTTTCACCCGAAGCTTATAGTTACTTTAAATATGGGGTGACTTCACATGCTGAAAAATTTGCAAAAGAGTTATTTGAAGGATTTATTGCCACGCATGCAGATATACTAAACAAAAATAACGAAATAGTAGTTCTTCCAAGCCCCTATATGGCAATTCCTACAGCATCCAATTTCCTATGTTTCTATTTCAAGAAATATCTGGATTTCTATCTTTTTCAGAATGGAAGAAGGTCGAGTGTCTTATCGAAGATCAACCGTAATCACACTTATATTACCGACTATGGTAATCTCGGTTTTGAAGATCGTAAAAGTCTGATAGCCAATGACACCTACTATATTGATAAAGATTTTCTCAAAGGAAAGCTTTGTCTGTTCATAGACGATATTAAAATAACAGGAAGTCATGAGTATACTGTTAACAAAATTCTGGATCAATATAAGGTAGAAGGGGATTTCCTTTTCATGTATTATGCAGAACTTATGAATACAGATATCGATCCAACTATTGAGAATTTTTTCAATTATTATGCTGTAAAAAATGTGCAACACGTAGCAGATGTGATGAAAAGACCGGATTTTAAATTTAATACACGAATTGTAAAATATATTTTAGGACTGGATTTAGGTAAATTTGATTATCTTACGTCTACAGTTAAAAAAGAGCAGATGGACCAACTTCTTGAATTGGCCATCAGCAACAATTATCATTTAATAAAAGAATACGAAAACAATATTAATACTTTAACACAAACCGAATTATATCATGGCTATTAATTTACAGAAAGGACAGAGAGAAAATATAAATGCTCCAAAATTTACCGTAGGCTTAGGATGGGATACTAATAATACATCAACCGGAGGAGCTTTCGATTTGGATGCATCTTTGTTTTTGTTGGGTGAAAATAAAAAGTTGATTTCTGATAATCACTTTATTTTTTATAATAATCTTGAATCTCCGGATAAATCTGTTATTCATTCGGGTGATAATTTGACTGGTGATGGGGATGGAGATGATGAGCAGATTAAGATTGATCTTACTAAAATTGATCCGGCTGTAAAAGAGATTACCGTAGTAGTAACAATCCATGAGGCGGATGCAAGACGCCAAAACTTTGGGCAGGTAAGAAATTCGTTTATCCGGATTTTTAATACGGAAACGAATGAAGAGATTCTTAAATACGAACTGGATGAAGATTTTTCAATAGAAACAGCAGTAGAGTTTGGAAGAATTTACAATAGGAATGGAGAGTGGAAATTTGAAGCTGTGGGATCAGGACAACGTGAGGGGCTTGAAAAGTTTGTATCAATGTATCAATAATCTATTATGGATAATCAGGAAAATCAATCCGCCGATCCTTTTGGATCTATTGAGCCGTTAAAAACATTTGAACCGACTCCGCTGTCTCCGCTCCCTGATGTGGCAAATCAAAATATATCCTCTGCTCCGTTAGTTGACAGAGAAGGGAACATCAACCTTAATCAACTGAACCCAGAGGAGCGAAAGAAGTACGAAACCCTGGCCGATTCTATCGATGAAACAAATCCGGGTTCGATAATAAATTTTGGAGCTGATCTCCAGAGAACTTTGTCGAACCAGAGTGACAGCTTTCTTGGGAATGTAAGAAGATCGAATTCAGGAGAAGTAGGAGAGTTAATCAACAATCTGCTTGTTGAATTGAATTATGTGGATGTTGAAGAACTTAATCAGAATAAATTCAAAAGTTTTTTAAGCAAATTGCCTTTCATGAAAAGTGTCATGACACAAATTGAAAATTTATTTGCCAAATATGATAAGATCATCAACAATATAGACCAGATTTCATATAAAGTCAATGCTGGTATTATCACCTCTACCAAAGATAATGCTGTTTTACAGACTATTTTTGAGAGTAATATCACTGCCATAAAGCAGATAGAAGAATTAGTGATTGCCGGAAACCTCAGAATGGAAAAAGCGGGGGTAGAACTAACTGCTATGGAATCCGCGCCACAAAATTATCAGGATTATCAGATTGCTGACAAAAGAGACTTTATTGCCCGATTAGACCGTAGGTTAGCAGATCTTAAGGTAGTACGCCTTATTATGATGCAGTCTCTTCCCCAGATCAGGCTGGTTCAAAATAATAATGTATCCATTGCTGAAAAGGCACAGACTATTCTTACGACCACACTTCCGCTTTGGAAAAATCAACTTTCACTCGCTGTTGCAATGTACAGACAACAGCAGAACATTGAAATTCAGCAGAAAGTTTCATCTACCACAGAAGAAATCCTACGAAAGAATGCAGAACGTCTGGGACAGAACTCAGTTAATGTTGCCAGAGCTAATGAACAGACCATTGTCTCTATTGATACTTTAAGAGAAACTACCTCAAAACTGATCAATACACTAAATGAAGTGAAACAGATCCAGAAGCAGGGAGCAGAAGGCAGAAGAAAGCTGGACCAGGATTTGATGACTTTGGAACATGAATTAAAAGCAAACGTGAGAGGATAATAACAGCGCAGAAGTGGAAGATGCTGTAAACATATTGGTTCAGAGTAGAAGAAGATTGACTAAACTTAAACTTCTTGCCAATTTCTTTGAGAACGTTGATATTATTTCCATCTATATTAAGACAGATATTATCCATAATCTTTTTCAGGAAAATAAAGCACTTGATTACAGCAGACTTGAACTTTTTCATCTTCAGTATACCGACAGCCTCATTGAGCTTCTGGGCAAAATTAAGAGACAGAAGGAAAATGATATGTTGGCAGCAATCAATGAAATTGAAATCAATAATGCATATATTTCAGATTTTGAAGAAAAGCGTGAACATAATTTTGAAACAGATAGGAAAATATATAGTGGTATTTTTTCAGATCAGCTGAAAAATCTGTACAAAGATCTTATAGAGGAAAAATTCACACTTAAATGGAATAATGTTTTATATTTCCATAAAAAATATGCTTCGGAATTCTATAGACCTGATGTTGATGAAATGTTACTGAAATCCATTGTTGTTTCAGCATATCATTACAGGGAATATCAGATTGAAAGGAAGCTTTTAGGAAGACTTAATATTCAGAACTTTAAGGTTCGTTTTGTTTGTGGTTATCTTATTGCCGGAAACACATACGAATTGTTTAAAATTTTTCAGTCTGAAGATCATTTTATTTTTGATGTTGAAGGTAAGCAGATGTACCTGCTTACTTCAGACGCAATGAAAATACTGAATACTCTGCCAAACGAATCGAATCAGGGAGCAATTATCCATCAGCTAAAAATGAAAAATAAGCAGCTGGATGAAATTATGAGTGAAAGAAAAAAAAAATTGCCTGAACAAGTATTACAGGTATTGAAAGATTATATTACAAATCTGGAAAACACAAATGTCATGAGCAGAATATTTGATATTAATGAAGAAACGAATATTCTTCGTGCCATGCTGAATTTAAATCTAAAAAATAATTACACTGATTAATAAGTTTTTTTTAAATTATTAAATAATAAATAACAAACTGAACATAAAATGGCTATTAACTTACAAAAAGGTCAGAGAATTAACCTTACCAAAGAAAATGGGACAACACTTACGCAGGCTTGTGTAGGAATTAACTGGGGAGCGATTGAGAAAAAAGGATTTTTCGGAGGAATAACAAGAGAGGCAGTAGATCTTGACGGAAGCTGTATTCTGTATGATGCTAATAAAAATGCAACGGAAGTAATCTATTTCGGAAACCTGAAATCTAAAAACGGTTCAGTAAGACATAGTGGTGATGATCTGACTGGGGATGTCAATGGAAATGATGGTCTTGATAACGAGGTAATTACAGTGGATTTTAGCAATCTGGACTCCGGTATTGAGCATGTGGCTTTAGTTCTGAACAGTTACAAAGGTCAGGATTTCGGAACAATACCTTTTGCATCCATAAGAATTTACGAAGGAACTCCTACAAATGTAAGAGAGGTTTTTGCAAAATATGACATAGCAAATGATGCCTCCTTTAAGGGGCATGTAGCAATGGTTATGGGGGTTTTCTATAAAAGAAACGGAGAATGGAAGTTCAATGCTATCGGAGACCCTACTGCCGACAGAAAATTGCAGCAGACTATTGAAACTGTAAAACAGAAATATTTATAACATTCAATAGCATCAAAGCTAAACTCTTTTGAATTAACAAGATAAAAATTAAATGGCAATATTGGTACTTCTGTATAAATATTGCTTTTATCATATCATATGCACATATAAAGTGGACAAACATCAAAGTATTTTAGAACTGCATCCTGGCTTGGTCTGGGGATTTGCAGTGACTGTGATTATTATGCTGCTCCTGGACCTGGGAGTGTTCAATAAAAAAAGCCATGAAGTTTCTTCAAAGGAAGCTACCATATGGTCTGTGGTGTGGATCTCACTGTCAATGGTGTTTTCAGGCGTTGTGTATTGGGTATATAATTCAGATTTAGGTCCAGGCAGCCATGCCCTGGCTGTTGAGAAATTTACGCAGTATCAGGCCGCTTATTGGATTGAAAAGGCGCTTTCCGTTGATAATCTCTTTGTATTTATTCTCGTATTCGGATTTTTTAAGGTCCCGCGATACCTGCATCATAAGGTACTGTTCTGGGGCATCATTGGGGCACTGATTTTCAGAGCCATCTTCATTTTTGCCGGAGTCGGGCTGATCAAGATAACGTATTTGCCGGAGATGAATATTTTTGGTCATCCCGTTAAAATTAATGCAGTAATGACGTTATTCGGGATATTTCTCGTGTACGCAGGTATAAAGTCCTGGGGCGGGGGAAAAGATAACGAGGATGAAGATTACAGCAATACGCCGGGAGCCAGGTTAATTAAAAGATTCTGGAAAGTATCTGATAGGTATGTAGGTGATAAATTCTTTACGGTTCAGAATGGTGTGAAAATGGCCACTCCGTTACTGGTCGTGGTAGCAGTCATTGAATTTACGGATGTATTGTTCGCCGTGGATTCCATTCCGGCTATTTTTGCAATTTCCAATGATCCGTTTATCCTGTATACGTCAAACATATTTGCCATTCTGGGACTGAGGTCCTTATATTTCCTGCTGGCTAACTTTATCCATATGTTCAGCAAGTTGCCCTATGGGTTGGCTGTTATTCTTACCTTCATCGGAATCAAGATGCTCATGGCACCATGGGTTCATATTCCGTCTCCCGTTTCATTGGGAATTGTAGGCGGTGTCCTGGTGATATCAGTACTCCTGTCCATTATATTTCCTGATAAAGGAAATACCGAAAAGTCACATTAAAAAATAATTCTGTATTATATAGCAGCCTCTGAAAAAAATTCAGAGGCTTTTTATTATTAAAAAGAATAATGTTAAAAAAATAGACAGACAGGTTTGTCTGTTTTGTTATTTTAGTTATCTTTGTAGATAAGAAAATGATAATGAAATCTCCAAGGGAAAGAATTCTCGATACCACATTCGTTTTGTTTGCCGGACAAGGCTATAACTCTACAGGAATCAACCAGATCATTGCTGAGGCAGGCGTAGCTAAAGCCAGCTTTTACCAGCACTTTAAGTCTAAGGAAGACTTATGCATCGAATTCCTGAAGGTAAGGCATCAGTATTGGTTCAGTGAAATGCAGAATTTTTCAAGTCAGTCCCATGATGCCGTTTCGAAGGTGCTCAGTGCTTTTGATTTCTTAGTCTATATGAATGAAAAGGAAAATTTCAGGGGCTGCAGTTTTCTTAATATCCTTTCGGAGATCCCTACAGGTCATACCAGGATCCTGAGTGTGATCCAATCCCATAAATCTGACCTCAGAAAATATTTTTCAAACCTTTTGAAGGATGGTATCCTTTCAGATCACGTCTATCTGCTTTTTGAGAGCAGCATTACCGAAAGCCAGGTATTCAGATCGAATGAGCTCATTGAAAAATCAAAAAATATAGTTACTCATTTAATATCTTAATTCATGGAACAGAAACATCCGCTTCCGCCGTTTACCACAGAAACGGCAAAAGAAAAAATCCAGATGGCAGAAGATGCCTGGAACAGCTGCGATCCTGTGAAGGTTTCAAAAGCATATACTGAAAGCAGTGAATGGAGAAACAGGGATACGTTTATTACCGGAAGAGAAGAAATCATACTTTTCCTGAAGAAAAAATGGGAGAAGGAACATCATTATAAACTCAGGAAAGAATATTGGGCACATACGGAAAACCGGATTGCCGTCCGTTTCGAATACGAGTATCAGGCCGCAGACGGAAATTGGTTCAGAGCCTACGGAAACGAAAACTGGGAGTTTGATAAAAACGGACTGATGGCCAAACGATATGCAAGCATCAATGATGTAGCGATCACAGAAGAGGAACGGAAATTCAGATAAACAAAGATCTTGCTCAACAGATTTCAGTGATTTTTCGCCATTGAATGTTTAAATATCCTCCTGCCTGAGTCGGAATTTATACCCCATGCAGGAGTTTGTTGATTTTCCTTCTGGTCTGTACAGAAACCTGGTAGGCCTCTTCACGAAGCCTCTGTATTCTTCCTACGGGCTGGAAAACATTTTTGCTTTCAAACGGGTTGAATGAAAGCAGTTCATTACTGCACTCCCGAGGGTCAAGCAGTGAACCCTGATCTATCGTAACTACCCCTATTTTTATAAAGGGTGAATTTTTCCATTCTACGTTCAGCCTGTTGACGGGCTGGTTTTTAAGATCATAGCAAAGCTGGATATAGACATCGGCAGAAAAATTATGGTCTGTTAAATAAGCTTCAACCGAAAGCCTCTGCTTCATTGATTTCCCGAAATGTTTTTCTACAGACTTCGGAACCAGTTTTATTTTGGCCATATGGTCACCCAACCGGTATGCTCCTACGGAATGATAACTGAAAGAAAGCATAAAATGATTTTTCTTCATCATCAGCTGGACTGCATTTTTGAGAAACGGTATGGTAAAAAAACACGGCATCACCTTTAAAAACTGGGCCGCTGCTGCAAACAGGTTCAGTTTTTTTATGAAAGACCGGTTGACGTAGGTGAACAGTTTCAGAAAAGTGCTGACAGAATTAATGGGGAATAACGGGAAGTTAACCAATGGATAATTGGCGATAGTGCTTCCGTGGTCATTCATAATTTTCACGGCAAAGCCATACGCAGGAATATCTTTCCCCTTTTTCATTATTTTAGGATGGGCATTGGAAAGCCTTACTCGGATATCATATGCCTTCTTATCAAAAAAGGGCTGCAGGAATTCCGGGACAGAGTCTGAGATCTGGAAGCGTCCCTTAGCTACAGCATAGGTTTTAGCATGTGCGTTCCGGGTAGCATAATTAACATCGCTTACAGATGAAGACTGCTCTACAAAATCTGCAATACTTTTTTTGTTGATTTCAAGAAGTACCTTTTCCCTCTCTGTCAGTTCATCAAATTTCCTGTTATATCTTAACGGCTCTGGCATCAGTTTTTAAGTCCAATAATAACGCCAAGTTCCGAATAGGATGTTAAGCCAGTATTAAGTATTTTTGAAATTATTTCGCGCCCCTGTGAAAATGGGATAATAATCAAAAGGATTGTCTGTCAACGCAGATATCAATCTGAAGTTATAGTGATTTAAAACAAAACAGGTCATCATCTTACGGCAATAAAAAGTATCTTTGCAAAAACAACAGCAATGGGAGTATCCGATATATTACAGAAGCGCAAAAAAGAACAGGCTGAAAAAAACCTCAAAGACGGAAATGAATACAGGGAAGAATATGGTAAAAGGGAATCTGTGGTTACTTTGCCGAGCGGGCTGCAGTATGAAATCATTACGGAAGGAGACGGCGCCAAGCCGGGTCCGAAATCTACTGTAAAATGCCATTACCATGGGACAACTATTTCCGGGAAAATCTTCGATAGCTCTGTAAAAAGAGGCCAGCCGGCATCGTTTCCTCTGAACAGGGTGATCGCCGGATGGACGGAAGCTCTTCAGCTGATGGCTGTAGGAAGCAAATGGAGACTTATTATTCCGCCGCACCTTGCCTACGGAGATCAGCAGATCAGCAAGGAAATAGGGCCGAACAGCACCCTGGTTTTCGAAGTGGAACTCCTCGATATTAAATAAGGCTTACTTAAATATACCTTAAAAATTTACCCTGCTAAGGGTAAATTTTTTTATTTGTATTATATTCGTTATGCATAATGCAGAGATTGAAGAAGGACCGGCAGTAAGAAGATGAAGCCTTTATTCTGCTATGGCTGATGAATCAGTGGCATAATTATAAAAATACATCTATGAAAAAACTGTTGTACATTTTATTTGTTTTCAGCGTATTGACCTCCTGTGTGTCTAAAAAAAACCAGGCCATTAAGCAGAATATCCTTACGTTGAAAGACAGCTACTGCAAAGCTCCTTTCCAATATAACTATTCCGAGAGGCTGCCTTCTTATAACTCAGATTCCATCCTGCTGGCTAACAAAGCACTCAAAGGGATGTTTTCAGATCAGAGTATATTGATCCTTAATGCTTTGGATAACCTTGATGAAGTCTATCAGATCATTAAACTTAAAAAAGATTCTTCGTTGGCTTCACAGGTACAGATCCTTCAGCTTAAAAGCAGGATCAACAGTAAGATAACGATTTCCCTGACAGAGCTTGATGCCGTAGCCGCAGAATTTGATTGTGAGGGAGAACGGGTAGCACAGATCGGGAATTATGTGGATAACCTGAACCAGTCCAGAAACAATAAGATGATCTTATATTCCATAGTTGCCGGAGCTGCGACTTCTATTGCCGGAGGAATTGTGAAAGACGGAGGGTGGAGCAATGCCATTGATATCGGTGGTGGGGTACTGGGAGCCGGGTTCGGGCTTGCCACCCTGAACCCTAAAGGAAAAAAGGTAGAATTCATCCATCAGAGGAACCTGCTGAGGGATATATGGAAGGAAAAGCTGGAGTCACCCAATTTTCCTCCTTTTATCTGGTACATGTATACAGAGAAAAAATTCTCCAATAAAGAAAAACATTCCATCATCAGCAGCATGAAAGAAAGATGGCTTCATTACCAGTTTGATGATGATCAGGAAAAAGCAGACCAGTCCGTTATATTTAAGGATGGAGGCTATTACCGGTCGGATGATCTCCATAACCGTGCAGCCATGCTTAATCAGATGCAATCCGCTACCAGAACCATCAACCAGAATATTAACTACCTTTTATTGGACCTGGACAAACTGATTTTATAACTGGATTAAAGAAATTCACAATCAGATCTTTACCGGCCGAAAAATATAATTTTTGAATTTGTACATTTGCTTTTTATCTCTATTCATGTCGGAATTAAAGAAAATCAGGGAAGCGCAGCATTTGACACAGGAAGAACTGGCGGTAAAGTCCGGCCTTTCAGTCAGGACGATCCAGCGGATCGAATCAGGGACTATTCCCAGAGGGTATACCCTGAAAACATTGGCTTCCAGCCTCAGTATTCCCGAAGAAGATTTACTGATCCCGGCTGCTCCTGCGGAAATAAAAAATGATGAACCGGCTCCGGTACTGGAGAAAGCAGAAGCTGCAAATGATACCGCCGTTAAAACAATCAATCTTTCTTCACTCCCTGTGGCCTGGTTTCCGGTTGCCAATTTTCTTTTGCCGTTATTGCTGCTGTATTGTTTAAAAGAGAAATCCTCATTGGCAAAACAGATCATTTCGCTGCAGATATTTTTATCCGTCATTTTGCCGGTTATCTTTATGCTGGTGGTTTTTCTGAAGCTCGGCCATGCCTCCGTTACATTCACTATGATCCTGCTGACCCTTGTTAATATCTATATTATCCTTAGGAATGCCTATGAGATTGACCGGAAACAGAAACTTTTTTATAAGCTGAATTTCAGTCTTCTATAATGCTGTCAGGTAATTGTCGGGTTTTTGTCAGGTCTGTTTTTAAGTTGGCATCGGATTATTTCTGAACCTTTGTCGAAAATAATTGAATGCAAAAATTTGCCCTGCTCATCCCTGTGATGATCTTCCTTATTATTGGCAGCATGAAAGCCCAGATCGATAAAAATTCACCGTTGTTTACAGAACTTAAAAAACAGGACAGCCTCTTTTTTGAACGGGGTTTTAATCATTGTGACATGGCTTACCTGGAAAAATCTGTTGATGATGATCTCAGGTTTTACCATGATAACGGAGGCTTTCAGGACAAAAAGCTGTTTCTGGAAAGAATGAAGCAGAATATCTGCTCCAATCCTGGTCAGAAGCCCATCCGTAAACGAATAGAAAACAGCATTGAAGTTTTTCCTTTATACAGCAACGGAAACCTGTATGGAGCCATACAATCCGGGGAGCATCAGTTCTATATCCGGGAAAAAAATAAAGAAGATGTATTGGGCGGCCAGGCAAAATTTACTACCGTCTGGATCAAAAAGGAAGACAGGTGGACCATTAGCGACATTCTCAGCTATAACCATCACGAACCCGGTAAGTCGGAGGTTATGGATAATCTGGAACAATTGCTGAAAGACAACCGTATCCCAACACTGGGATTAGGCATCATTGAAAACGGAAAACTGACCCAGATACGGGTTATGGGAACTCTTGATGGCAAGGCAACAGCATCAGTTAACAGCCTTTTTAATGTAGCCTCTTTAACCAAACCGGTAACAGCCATGATTGCGTTGCGATTGGTAAGCCTTGGGAAATGGAACCTTGATGAGCCGCTTGATCACTACTGGACAGATCCGGATATCGCCCATGATCCGCGGCATAAGCTGCTGACCACACGTTTGGTTTTGAGCCACCAAACCGGTTTCCCGAACTGGAGATGGCAAACTAAAGATCAAAAACTCAGTTTCGGATTCGACCCCGGAACCCGATACCAGTATTCCGGGGAAGGTTTTGAGTATCTGCGGAAAGCTTTGGAAAACAAATTCCATAAGAACCTGGAACAGTTAGCTGAAGAATTCATTTTCCAGCCGCTTGATATGCATGATACCAGTTATGTATGGAATAAAAAGAAAAACTTAGGAAAAACGGTGACAGGCTATGATAAAAACCTGAAGCCTTACGCAACGGTAATAAACACAACACCCAATGCGGCCGATGACCTGATGACTTCCGTAGAAGAGTATGGTCATTTCCTAACGGCCGTTATGAATAATGAATTGCTTTCACACGAGGTTTTCAAGGAAATGATGACCCGGCAGGTGAAAACAAAACAGGATAAATACTTCGGGCTTGGTTTTGAAATATACGATTTGGGGGATGATGAAATTGCCCTTTCACACGGCGGTTCCGATCAGGGGGTGAATACCCTTGTTTTTCTTTTGCCGAAAACACGACAGGGCCTCATTATTTTCACCAATACTGATCAGGGGCATACCATCTATGAAACCCTGATTAACCGGTACCTTGGAGCATCAGGAAAGAAGATCATACAGATCGAAACCCGATAGTACAACAATCAATCAAGCACAATCAAAGTTAAATGTAAATAAATTTGTTACATTTAAAAAAGTTTATATCTTTTCAGAGCATTGATATGAACAATACCAGATTTGCAACCGCAATACATATTATGACTCTACTGGCAGACAGTCCTCACGACTGGCTGACCTCTGAATGGATGGCGGGAAGCATTAACATCAATCCCGTTATCGTACGTAAGGAATTAAGCGTTCTCAGGGAGGCCGGCCTGATCATCAGCCGCCAGGGAAAAGAAGGAGGGAGTCGTTTGGCCAGGAATGCGGGAGACATCACGATATCTGAGATTTATGCAGCAGTAAAGAATACTGAGGTACTGGGAAAGAAAAACCTGAATCCCAATCCTGTATGTCCGGTAGGAAAGGACATTAACAGCCATCTCAATAACCTGTTCACCGAGACGGATAAACTCGTTGCAGAGTTTTTGGGTAATACAACACTGCAGGCATTTACAGATCAGTTTAAATAAAAAATTTTATCAGTAAATGTAACAAAATATATTACAATTAATTAAAATAAATCATTATGAAAAAAGTAGCAGTAATCGGGGCCACAGGATTTGTTGGAACCCATGTCGTAAAAGAATTGTCTGAAAGAGGATACCAGGTGGAAGCTCTGGCAAGGGATACCTCAAAAGTTCAGCAACATGAAAATGTGACCGCCAAAAGCATTGATGTAAATAATGTGGAAGCACTGGCTGAAGCCCTGAAAGGAAATGATGCCGTAATCAATACATTCAATGCCGGATGGACGAACCCAAATCTGTATGATGACTTCCTGAACGGTTCCGTCAACATTGAAAAAGCTGTGGAAAAATCAGGGGTTAAAAGATTCATCACGGTAGGGGGCGCAGGAAGCCTGTATATCGATGGAAAACAATTGGTAGACGGACCTGATTTCCCGCAGGATATCAAGCCCGGAGCACAGGCAGCCAGGGATTATCTGAACAAAATCAAAGAAAATACAACACTGGACTGGACGTTCTTCAGCCCGGCTATTGAAATGCATCCGGGAACAGCAGGCGTAAGAACCGGAAAATACAGGACAGCCCTGGAAAACCCGGTTTTTGACGAAAACGGAAGGAGCGTGCTTTCTGTGGAAGATGTGGCGGTGGTTCTCGCAGATGAACTGGAGCAGAACAACCATATCCGTGAGCGGTTTACGGCAGCGTATTAAATTAATATTGAAAATAAAAGGAAAAATTTCGGCGGCTGTCAAAGACAGCCGCCGAAATTTTTATAAGCTCATAAACAGCCGCGGGTTCACGGGAGTATTGTTTTTATGGACTTCGTAATGCAGGTGCGGCCCTGTAGACCGGCCTGAATTGCCTGACTTAGCAATCACATCACCCACTTTCACTTTATCATTGGTTTTCGCGATCAGTTCCGACAGGTGGCCGTACAGAGTGGCAAGTCCGTTACCGTGGGAAACAATCACACAGTTTCCATAGCCTCCTTTCTGCCCCGAGAAAATAACGGTGCCGGCAGCAGCGGCTTTTACAGCGGATCCATAAGCAACTGCAATGTCAAGACCCTTATGGAACTGCATCTGGTCTTCTTCTGCGGGCGCATGGTCTCTCTCAGCAGGAGCTTTAGAAGCTAGTGCATTCGCAACTGATGCCGCAGCGTTCGATGCTTTAGGCGTGACCATTACCTTTACTTCTCTTTTGTTTCCGTAACTGTCCGTCAGCGCTACAATTTTTTCCACCGGTTCAGCTTTTACCTCCGCTGTGGCAGGCCTAGCTGCCGGAGCAGCATCAGACTTTACTGAAGCATATACGGTTTTAAACGGGATCGGATTTTTCCTGATGCCGAAATTGGATGATATATATCCGTCCGCAGGCATTCCGAGCGGTACCTGCATCAGCTTTTGCTGGAGATCCATCAGGTACTGGCTGTACCGGTTAGATTGCCTGGCAAGGTATACGGAATTTGAAATGCTGTCATGATTAAGGACCATCAGGTTTTCATTGGGGATATTCTTGGATTTCAGGAATGAATTCAGCTGAGCTACCGTGCGGTCTACCAGGCTGAGGTCGGTTTTCATTTTCAGGTAATCCACGCTGTCTTTCTCTGTGTTAATCCTTACCAGGTTTACCTGGTAATTTTTGTCATCCTTCTCGGAAAATAATCTGGCAATAAGAATGCCCTGTACAAAAACAATACATAAAATCACACCGATAAGAACATTGACGTTCTTTCTGTTGTTGAGAAATCTCTTCATTTTCTTCTCTTAAGTAGGTAAGCAGTTTTGAAGCTGCAAATTTAATTAAAATAACAGAATTGCATATTATTTTATTAAATTTTAATATTTATATCTGTTTAACGGATAAGTTGACATTTGATTGCCCCACAATATTATTTTTGGCGAAAAATAACTTTTATCATCATCTTCGGGCGGCGGTTACGTCTTTGTTTTAATATATTTGCAGTTCACATTTCAATTATGGCTAAAAAGAAAACCGATTCAGAATCTTCAAATCCGAAAAAAAACAAAAAGGATATTGCTGTAGGAGTGATAGGAAGCGGAAGTTTTGCAACTGCGATCGTCAAAATGCTGGTTGAAAACTGCAGGGTGGTGCACTGGTGCGTAAGAAATGAATTTGTAAAAGGCGCCATTGAGCTCCGCGGGCATAATCCTACCTACCTTACAGCGGTTAATTTCAACCTGAAACATTTGAAACTGACCACCGATGTCAATGAGCTGGTGTCTTCCTGTGAAGTGGTAGTGCTCGCTACACCATCCATCTATCTGTCGGATACGCTTGATAAAATGAGTGTGGAGTGTACGGAAAAAGTTTTCGTTTCGGCCATCAAGGGGATTATTCCCAAGGTTAATGATGTCGTAGCCCATTATCTGAAAGATGAATTTAAAATCGGATTCAGGAACCAGGCCGTTATTGCCGGTCCGTGTCATGCCGAAGAAGTAGCGATGGAAAGGTTATCTTATCTGACCATAGCAACCGTGGAAGATGAAGTTTCAGAAAAGCTGGAGAGCATCTTCAGTTCAGATTTTATCAAGGTCCATTCCAGTAAAGATATCCTAGGCAATGAATACAGTGCCATCCTTAAAAATATTTTTGCCATAGGCGCGGGTATTGCCAGCGGTCTGGGATATGGGGATAACTTTACAGCAGTTTTCGTCTCCAATGCCATCCGCGAAATGGAAACCTTCCTGGAATCCATTTATGAAGCACCGCGGGATGTGAATGAAAGTGCGTACCTGGGAGATTTACTGGTAACAGCTTATTCCCTGTTTTCCAGGAACCGTAACCTTGGAAACCTGATCGGTAAAGGATATACGGTAAAATCGGCAATCCAGTCCATGAACATGGTGGCAGAAGGGTATTACGCCGCAGATTCCATCTACAAGACGGCCAAACAGAAAGGATTGAAGCTTCCGATTATCGATACCATTTACGGTATTCTGTATGAAGGCAAGAATGCAGAAAAACAATTCAGGAAACTGACGGCTAAACTTAACTGATTCATCAATACATACAGCAACTTGTATTAAGGCCGTTGAATAAAATTCTCCGGCAATACACTGATGTCCGTAAAAGTCATGTTAAAAATCTTAAAGGAGTTTCTGTTTTAATAACTTTTCCCGAAATTTGATATAAAATTTAGGATATGTCACAACCGCTTACGGGCAGAACACCCAAACCAAAATATGATGTTGTATTGGTAGGGGGCGGCATCATGAGTGCCACATTAGCCACCTTACTGCATGAATTTGATCCCAATCTGGAAATTGCGATTTTTGAAAGGCTCGGAAGATTTGCCAAAGAAAGTACCGCTGCCTGGAATAACGCAGGAACAGGGCATTCGGCATTTTGTGAGCTTAATTATACTCCGGAAAAACCGGACGGAACCATTGATATTTCCAAAGCTGAAAGCATTGCGGAACAGTTTGAAATTTCCAAGCAGTTCTGGTCTTATTTGATCAGCAAAGGATACATTCAAAACCCAAAGGACTTTATCAATTCCTGCCCTCATATGAGCCTGGTCTTCGGTGAAAAAGATGCCGAATACCTGAAAAAAAGATACGACAAAATGACCCTGTCAACGCTTTTTCAGGGGATGCAGTTTTCCAATGATCACGACAAGCTGAAGGAATGGATCCCGCTGGTCATGAGAAAGAGAAATGCCACCGAAATTATGGCGGCTACGAAAATGGACCTGGGTACCGATGTAAATTTCGGATCTTTGACCCGGAAAATGGGAAGGCACCTGCTGGAAGATTCCAACGTAGAGGTATTCCTGTACCATGAAGTAAAAGATATTGACCCGAAAGCAGACGGAAAATGGCAGATGAAAATTAAAGACAGGATCCACAGCCATAAACAGGAAGTGGTGGCAGACTTCGTATTCATCGGCGCCGGAGGGTATGCTTTACCCTTGCTGGAAAGCTCAGATATCAAAGAAAGCGAAGGGTATGGCGGCTTTCCTGTATCAGGGCAATGGCTGGTTACCCATAATCAGGACCTGGTGGAGCAACATCAGGCGAAAGTATATACGCAGGCTACTGTGGATGCGCCGCCCATGTCTGTCCCGCATCTGGACCTGAGGATTATTGACGGTAAAAAAGCCTTGCTTTTCGGGCCGTTTGCAGGCTTTTCAACCAAATTCCTGAAGGAAGGAAGCTACCTTGATCTTCCGGAAAGTGTGAATACCAAAAACATAAGATCCCTGTTTGGTGCCTGGTGGCATAACCTTCCGCTCACCAAGTACCTGGTCCAGCAGGTGGCGATGAATAAAGCCCAGCGTATACAACACCTGAGGGAGTTTATCAAAGATGCCAAAGAGGAGGACTGGGAACTGAAAGTAGCCGGCCAAAGGGTTCAGATCATCAAAAAAGATGAAAAAGACGGTGGTAAACTGGAATTCGGGACTGAAGTCGTGGTAAACAAAGCGGGAACAATCGCTTCCCTGCTGGGAGCATCACCCGGAGCCTCCACAGCAGTATACGCCATGCTGAATGTCCTTGAAAAATGTTTTCCTGAAAAACTTGAAGGAGAATGGAAAGATAAACTGATGGAAATGATTCCTTCTTATGGACAGAAACTTTCCGGCAATCCTGAACTTACCCTTAAAATGAGGGACTACACCAAAGAAAAACTGGAACTGGAATATTAATTTATAAGCAATGAGTAATGGGAATATATAATACAGCATTAAACAATTACCCATTACTCATTATTCATTATTCATCATCAATGTCTGATACCCTTGTAAAACCCGTTATTGCCAAAGAGCTGCTGGAATCCCTTCAGGCTAAAACCGAAGAAGAAAAGCAGGTGATCGTGCACTGTTGTTTTCCTGCCTCTCCGTCTTTAGGAAACCTGATCAGGATCTGGCCGTCCACTTATCTTTTTGATCTCCAGTCTGACCATCAGAGCAAGCTCATCCATACGGAGAATATAACGTTGTTTCCTTACTGGACGCCGATTCCTTTCATGAAGGATTTCTGGTTTACCCTTATTTTTTCAGGCCTGCCGAAAGATTGTAAAAGCTTCGATCTTAGAGAAGTTATTCCTGAAGAAGGTGGGTTCTATGTGGAATCGGTAAAAAGAAACTCTTCAGATGTTTACCGCGTGAAAATATCAGAATCCTATTGATGTATGAAGACAAGAGAAAAGAAGCTGAATGATATCATCAGATGGGCAGAAACCAATCCGGATATCCGGGCTGTGCTGCTCACCAGTTCCCTCGCCAATCCTTACGCTCCTGTAGATGACCTGAGTGATCTTGATATCGAACTTATACTGACAGACCGAAACAGGTATGAAACGGAGGATGGCTGGATCAGAGTTTTTGGTGAACCGGTATGTATCATTGAAGAAAGTGCTGAGGCTTTTGATGGCATCCATGCCATGAAGATGGTGCTGTATTCAGATCATGTAAAAGTAGATTTCAAACTGTACGGAACTCGGGAATTTAATCAGGAAGTAAAGTCAGAAGCCTTTCCGGAAGATTGGGATGTCGGATATAATGTGCTGGTGGACAAAGATGGGATTACCGGATCTATGATGGCTCCGTCTTACCAGTCAGTCATGATCGCAAAACCATCCGAAGAGGAATTTTACCGGCTGATCAAAGACTTTTGGTGGGATACGGCCTATGTCGCCAAATGCCTGAATCGCGGGGATATTTTTTATGCAAAATACATGGCTGAAAATATTATCCGCACAGAATACCTGATCCCTTTAATAGAATGGCATATTGCATCCGGGCATCACTGGAACAATATAACCACCAATAAACACGGAAGGCTGTTTAAAAAATGCCTATCCAATGGCTTATGGCAGAAAGTGGAAGCCACATTTTCAGGCCATGACACAGAAGAAAACTGGAACGCATTATGGGCCATGACAGACCTGGTGCATACTCTTGGAATTAGCCTGTCTGAACATCTTGGTTATACTTATCCTTCGGAAATAGAGAAGGGAATGATGAAGCATCTGCATTACGTTCAAAACCTGAAAAGTAGTTTTTAGTCCTGTTTAATCCTTATCTTTAAGACTATGAAAAATATATTTGTATTTCTTTTGCTCCTCCCTTTAGGGCTGTTTTCTCAGAAAATGGTGTCTAAGGAAGTGATGGATGTCAAAAAGTTTCAGGAAGACCTGAATGCAGAATACCTTAATCCTAAAGAAACTCCTTTACGGGGAGATCATTTTTCCAGCTTTAAAGGGCACCCGTTCTTTCCTTTCGATATGAAATACAGGGTAACCGCAGATTTTAAGAAAACGAAAAATCCGAAACCTTTTGAAATTCCCACTTCTTCCGGTAAAACAAAAACGTACAGGGAATATGGTAAAGCAACTTTTAAGCTTAACGGGGAAAACTATACCTTAACTCTGTATCAGAGCCTTGATCTGATCAAACAGAAAAAATACCGGAACTATTTGTTTCTGCCGTTCCGTGATGCTACCAACGGAAAGGAAACATACGGCGGCGGAAAATATATGGACCTAACCGTCACAAAAGGAAATACCATAATTCTGGATTTCAATCAGTCCTACCAGCCTTACTGTGCCTATAACGCTTATGATTATAACTGTCCGATTGTCCCCGAAGAAAATAAACTTCCTATAGAAATCAGGGCAGGCGTAATGTATGATGATGTGTATCATCAGTAACACTAAACCTAGTGAGCCCCTACCAAACCAGATGTATTGTCTGACAACTTTTTTAAACACGAATGCTATGGTATCCCTCCGATTTTTTCAACCTAAAGACCTTCCCGGGCTCAACTACAGCCTGGATGAAACCCAGTCCCAGTTTACATCACTGGCAGCACGGGCACTTCAGCGCATCAAAGAAAGAAATACAGGTCAGGAATTTCCGGTGACCATCCTGTTCAACGGAAAGCCGGCAGGCTTTTTTTCGCTGGATTTCGGGGAGGATAAATATGACCTTACAGCCAATCCCGAATCGGTCCTGCTAAGATCACTGTCCATCAACCCTGTTTTCCAGGGAAAAGGCATAGGAAAATCAGCGATGCTGAACCTTGACGCATTTGTAAAAGACGGTTTCAGTTATTGCAATGAGATTGTTCTGGCTGTCAATCAGAGCAATACTTCTGCTTACCAGCTGTACCTTAAAGCCGGATATTGCTATGGAGGAAAATCCAGAATAGGCAGGAGCGGCCCGCAGGATATCCTTTCTAAAAAAGTTTAAGAAAATTTTAAGTCGTAAATTCTAGTTTGGCGTGATACTTTCCTGTACATTTAGGTATCAAATCAAAAAAACTATGGAAATATCTCTTAAAAACCAGGTAGCAGTAGTTACCGGGGCTTCAAGCGGAATAGGAACCGGAATCGCCAAATCACTGGCCGCCGCCGGAGCAACGGTTATTGTTAATCATTCATCAGAGCGTTCTCAGCCGGATGCTGAAAAGGTATTGAAAGAAATTACGGATGCCGGCGGAAAAGGCATGACGTACCGTTGTGATGTCTCTAAAGAAGAGGAAGTCATCAAAATGTTTGAAGATACCGTTGCGCAGTTCGGCACTGTGGATATTCTGGTCAACAATGCAGGCATTCAGAAAGATGCCAAATTTATTGACATGACCATTGATCAGTGGAACGCGGTAATCGGCGTCAACCTTACCGGACAGTTCCTGTGTGCAAGGGAGGCGATAAAAGAGTTTCTTCGTCGCGGAATTGATCCTGCCCGTTCCGTAGCCTGCGGAAAGATCATTCATATCAGTTCTGTACATGAAGTAATTCCCTGGGCAGGACATGCCAATTATGCCTCCAGTAAAGGCGCGATCAGGATGCTCATGCAGACGCTGGCCCAGGAGTACGGAAGCAAGAAGATCCGGGTGAATTCCATCTGCCCGGGTGCCATCCAGACCCCGATCAATACCGATGCCTGGGATACCCCCGAAGCTCTGAAATCGTTGCTGACCTTAATTCCCTACGACCGAATCGGACAGCCTGAAGATATCGGTAATCTCGCTGCATTCCTCGCCAGTGACCTGTCAGATTATATTACAGGGACCAGCATTTTTGTAGACGGAGGGATGAAAACCTACGAAAGTTTTGCAACAGGAGGGTAGGGTTGAGTTAAAGTGTGGGAGAGTTAGAGTGTTTTAGAGTGCCGAATGTAGAAATATAATGAAATATATCAGCGATGTCAGTCCACCCCGGATCATATCTGAAGATTGTAATTTCATGCTCAAAATATATGAATACATGATGCTTTTACAGCAGTACAACTATCCTGGCTAATCAACAGATTTTTATATAATGCAATTAGAAAGTACAAAAATATATTGTACTTTTTACATCAATACATAATACATCTATGACGGAAAAAGAACGACTGCCCGACCTTTCCTGGAAAAAATGGGGCCCTTATGTCAGTAACCGGCAATGGGGAACCGTGCGGGAAGACTACAGTGCAGATGGTGATGCATGGAATTACACCAACCACGATATTGCAGAGGCTAAGGCTTACCGCTGGGGAGAAGAAGGCATATGCGGGATCTGTGATGATATGCAGAAGCTTGTTTTTTCTATCGGATTCTGGAATAAAAAAGATAGAATGGTCAAGGAACGTCTTTTCGGGCTTTCCAACCGGCAGGGAAACCATGGGGAAGATGTAAAGGAATATTTCTATTATCTGGATTCTACTCCTACGCATTCTTACATGAAAATGCTGTACAAATATCCGCAGAATCCATTTCCCTACGAGGATCTGGTGTCAACCAATGCAGAAAGAGGTAAAAAAGATCCGGAATATGAGCTGCTGGACACAGGGGTTTTCGATGGTAATGAATACTTTGACCTGTTCATCGAATATGCTAAGGCGGATGCGGATGACCTGCTGGTCAGGCTGACTGTTGTAAACAAATCGGGAAAAGAGGCACCTCTGGTCATTCTGCCCTCCCTATGGTTCAGGAATACCTGGAGGTGGGGATATGATGATTATAAACCTGCTCTAAGTGCGCAGCAGGAAAATCATATCAGGATTGAGCACAGAGATCTGTCCATTAAAAACATATATGCCCGACAGTCTGATAAGACATTGTTTTGCGATAACGAAACCAATAATCAGAGGCTGTACGGTTCTTCCAATGCAACGGCTTACTGTAAAGACGGGATTAATGATTGTATCATTAACGGCAATGAAGCTGCTGTCAACCCTGAGCATACCGGTACAAAAGCTTCTTTCCTCATTGAAGAAACTTTTCAGGCCGGCGAAAGCAAAACTTTTGAATTCAGGCTTTCAGGCAAGGACCTGAAGCAACCTTTTGCCCAATTTAACGCATTGTTTGACTCGCGGAAGGCAGAAGCTGATGAATTCTATGCTGATTTCCAGAAGGAAATCACATCAGAGGATGAACGCATGGTGCAACGGCAGGCATTCGCCGGCATGCTATGGAATAAGATGTTTTATCATTACAATGTTGAAAAATGGCTCAAAGGAGACCCTGCCGACATCAAACCGCCGAAATCCCGTGAAAAAATCAGGAACTTCCAATGGAAGCACCTCAACAATGAGCATATTATTTCCATGCCTGATAAATGGGAATATCCCTGGTATGCAACCTGGGACCTCGCTTTTCATGCAATGAGTTTTTCACTCATAGATCCCGGTTTTGCCAAGCACCAGCTGAAGCTGTTTCTTTTTGAATGGTATATGCATCCTAACGGGCAGCTCCCCGCCTACGAATGGGATTTCAGTGATGTCAATCCGCCGGTGCATGCATGGGCTGTATTTAGGGTATTTAAAATTGACGAGCACCTCAGCGGCAAGCCGGACCTTCAGTTCCTGGAAAGTGCTTTCCAGAAGCTCCTGATGAATTTTACGTGGTGGGTCAATAAGAAAGACCATAACGGCAACAATATCTTTGAAGGCGGTTTTCTTGGGCTGGATAATATTGGCGTTTTCGACCGTAATGCCGTCCTCCCGAATGGTGAACAGCTTGAACAGTCAGACGGGACCAGCTGGATGGCGATGTTTGCCTTAAATATGATGCGGATTGCCCTCGAACTGGCTCTATACAACAATATTTATGAGGAAATGGCCATGAAATTCTTTGAACATTTCCTGGCAATTGCCAATTCGCTGGATAAGATGGGAGATGAATGCTTCAGCCTTTGGGATGATGAGGATGAGTTTTTTTATGACGCCATTGCTGCAAGCGATGGAAGCCATATGTACCTTAAGCTAAGGTCTATCGTGGGGTTGATTCCTATGTTTGCCGTCGAGGTGATTGATGACGAAATGATCGAGAAACTTCCTAATTTCAAGAAAAGGATGAATTGGGTGCTCGAAAATAAGCCCGAACTGGCCGCATTGGTTTCGCACTGGCAGGTAAAAGGGCAGGACTCCAAGCATTTGCTCTCATTGTTAAGAGGACACCGGCTGAAAAGGCTTTTATACCGGATGCTGAACCCTGATGAATTCCTGAGTGAATACGGGATCCGCGCTTTATCAAAAGAATATGAGGATCATCCTTATACCATACAGATCAACGGGGTCAACTATTCTGTAAAATATACGCCGGCAGAAAGCGACAGCTCCCTGTTCGGTGGCAACAGCAACTGGCGCGGACCGATATGGTTTCCGATCAATTTCCTGATTATAGAAAGCCTGCAGCGTTTTTTCTTTTATTACAGCCCTGATTTTCTCGTTGAATACCCTACTGGAAGCGGGAAATTCTCCAATCTAGATGAAATTGCTGAATCGTTGAGCAAACGCCTGTCTGCCCTGTTTTTAAAGGATGAAAACGGGAATAGGCCTTTCAACGGGCAGTATCCCAGATTTCAGAGCGATCCCGATTTTAAAGATTACATCCTGTTCTATGAATATTTCCACGGAGACAGCGGACGTGGAGTAGGAGCATCACATCAAACCGGCTGGACCGGACTGATTGCCAAAATCCTCCATCCAAGGCTTTCGAGAAAGGTCGCCGAGTCCGAAACCCAGATGCCGGAAGGAATGGATGCCCAATAATAGTTTTTGATTGGTGTCTAACTACTCAAAGATCTGCTGGATAATTTCCAGAGAAGCAGGAATGCTGAAATCGGTAATATGGTAATGGTAATAGACCAGTATACTGTCTAAAAAGTCTTTCCTTAATGAAACGGGAATCTTTATGCCATATGGCTGCTGTGAAGACATAATATGTTTCCACAATTCTGAAATCTCAGCAGTGAACAGCTGATGATTTAGGCCGGAGGAATATGTTCCGGTTTCCGGATCCAGATATTTCCCATCTGCCGAAAGGGGTGCTACTCCCTGTATTTTAAGGATTTTAATAAGAAAAATAAGATGGGACTGGTAATTGTGGTGGCTGAGTACCTCTAAAAATTCAGCAACGCTGGAAAAAATACCCGGATTTTTATGTTCCTCCCTTAAAATCTGGTTCAGGAAATCCGATATGAAAAATACAATGGTATTGATTTTAACATCAGTATACATATCGTAATTATTGACCAGTTCCAGCCTGGAAGCGGTACATATTCCGTTGCCTTTTACGGGATTAACGGTAAAGCTTAGCCGGTTCAGCGGTTGGAGCAATGCCTTTTTTTTATTTTTTTTGGCATAAATTCCCTTCAGAAAATAGGTTTGGAATCCTTCTTCTTCAGTAAAGCAGTACAGCACCGCATCATGGTCGCCGTATTTGAGGTAAGAAAGTAAAAAACCGTTCTGTAAATTCATGGATCAGTTGACTACAGCAATTTTAGCCGTTGCTTTATCAGACCCGTCCTCATTGGTCATCAGGACGAAATAGATTCCTGAAGCCACTCTTTTGCCTTTAAGGTTATTCAGATCCCATTCATAATAGCCGCCCCTGGCCACAGCCGAATGAACCATATTACCTGCGGCATCCGCGATCCGGATATTGGTCTTTTCTGCTAATCCTTTGATCGTCACTTTTCCCTTAAAATTGGAATACACGACAGGGTTAGGATAAACGAGTACATTTCCGAAGTTGGAAGTAACATCGGCCACATCGCCCTGGTAGGTTACAATTCCGTCATAGGAAACAAAATAAACCTTTCCGGTTTTGCGGTCTACTTTGATATCCGTAACACTGTTAGTCGGAAGCGGAGAGTTTTCTTTAGTAAAATGCTTAATAGTCCGCTGGCCATCGGAAGATAAATAATACACGCCACCGCCGTCTACCGATACCCATTTATGGTCACCGGCATCCACTTCTACCTGCAGGATCTGGGAATCCCTGAACAATTCCTCACCAAGGCCGTTCTGTTCAATAACAATCGGCTCCACTACGGCACTTGTCGGTGTTTTAATAGCCGATGATGCATTAGGCAGGATTCTTAGTCCATTGTCGGTACCGATCCATGCATCTCCGGATTTATCAATGGCTACAGAAACTGTCCCGTTGGAGTTCGCAGAGAATCCGTTACTTTGACTGAGAACATAGCTTACATCATCAGAAATGTTGGTTGGGGTATTTTTATAGTCATAGGCCATGAAATTATTTGTTCTCGGAAGAGGAATCCACAATAGGCCTTCATAGAACAGAGGTTTTTGTGTCGCGGTACTTATTCCTGTTTCCTTGATCAGGAATTTGTCTCCTGCTCTGTCATACGGTGCCACCACAGCATTGGTATTATCACCGAAAGATACTGTGGCAAACAGGTTATTCTGATCATCAAAGGTAAAGCCTACAGGACGGTAAAAATAAATATCCGGAGATCCGAGGTCATAATATTTAACGAAATCGAAATCCTTTTTGGAGGCATTGTATTTCATCCTGTAAATGCCGTGGCCGTCTGCAATAACGTAATTGGTAAAGAATACCTCGGTATTGTCTGCCGGGTTGGCAATGGCATCCAGGACATTAAAGACTGAACTTCCACCTGTAAAATAAGACGGATAAATCCATTCCATTCCGTTAAAATAATAAAATCCCGGGTTTTTAGGATTGTCTAAAGGAGTATTAAACCTGTTAGACCTTCCCCCGGACGATACAAGCATCTGGTTTTCGCTGAAGAGATTGATCTTATAGGCGTAGTTAAAATGAGGACCGTCCGGCTTAAAAATGCTGTTGCTTTCATCCTTAATACCCGAAACAATGGTCCCTCCATATGTTTTGCCTCCTGCAATGATAGCAGTATTGCATTCTTCACCAAAACTTACCGTACCGGTATAGTTGCCGTTGGTGTTGAAGGTATAAATTCTGTTTTTGTCTGTTACTACAATACTGTTGTTATGTACCACAATATCTTTTACACCGGTAAATGTCTGTGATAATGGTGTGGAAACGCCGTTATTGTATACATAGGCCGTTGTGGGGGATGAAAAACTCATTACCGGATCGGAATCGATCTGTGTAAATGCTCCTGCCATTTCCGTTGTCCAGGTGGAGTATACCGGGAAAGTAACATTCATTTCATGGCTTTTCAATCCTGAATTAGTAACGGCGAAAACCTTATTTCCAACTATGGTTGCTTCGTTGCTGGCCTCATATACTCCGCTCAGGAAAAATGCAGAATCCCCGAATTCTTTTTTCTTCAGGTCAAAGATGGAAACACCATATCCAACTGAAACTACGGCTTTGTCGCCGGTGATAGAAATATGATTGATTCTCTTGCTGCCGTTGTAGCCTGTAGCGATAGGAATATCCATGACATAGGTAATGCCGTCCGGGGTGATCACATCCATAGAGCCATTCTGATAGCCGATAAGTCCGGTTTTCGTCTGCGGGTTGTAATCGAATGCCGAAATTTTCACTTCGTGCAATCCGCTGGCTTTGGACAGCTTTGTAATTTCTCCTGTGGAAACGGTGTAGTAGAAAATTCCGTTTTCCGTAGCCGCAATGATCTTGCCGTTATCTTCTTTCATCACCAGGACGTTATTGTAAGAAAACAGGTCTGCCCATTTTTTTGATGAGATCGTCTGTGCGTTCATCAGGCCGAGAGAGGCTAAAATACCCAGAGAAATTAAAGAGAGTTTTTTCATATTATGCGATTATGCTGCTGTCGATAGCCTGGTTATTCCAGGAGATGTACTGTATATTTTTATTGGGGTCGAAAAAGAAATCTATTCTTCCTAACAGGAGTCCTGCCCAGCCTACCTGGTTGACCAGTACATTTTTCCCCTGCCTGTTTTTGAAGACCTGCGGTTCCGGAAGAAACGTATGGGTATGTCCGCCTAAAATCAGGTCGATATTTTCTGTACGGGCGGCCAGGATCTTGTCGCTTACTTTATCAGGTTCATCTTGATAGTCGTATCCTATGTGGGAAAGACAGATGACAAGGTCACATTTCTGGTCATTTTTCAGGAAACTGGCGTAGTGCTGGGCTACATCAACAGGATCTGAATAGACCGTTTCACCATATTGCTTCTTTCCTACAAGACCTTTGAGTTCTATTCCTACCCCGAAAAGCCCGACTTTGATCCCGTTTTTGCTGAAAATCTTGTAAGGAGTGGTCTTTCCGTCAAGAACAGTATTTTTGAAGTCATAGTTGGAACAGATGAACGGGAACTGTGCATTGGGCAGCACCTTCAGGAAACCATCCAGTCCGTTGTCGAAATCATGGTTACCCATTGTGGAAGCATCATACTTCATCATAGACATCAGCTTGAACTCCAGTTCACCCCCAAAAAAATTAAAGTACGGTGTTCCCTGGAAAATATCACCTGAATCCAGCAGCAATACATTGCTTTCCTGATTCCGGATCTGCTGGATCAGGGTAGCCCGTCTGGCAAAGCCGCCCTGGTTAGGGTTTCTTGTATAACTGGAATCGAAAGGTTCAATTCTGCTATGCTGGTCATTGGTATGGAGAATAGTCAGTTTTTTGGCTGTTTTCAATGAGCTGATATTCAGTTCTTCCGCCATCAGGATATTCGGAGCCAGGGCCATGGCCAGGGTTCCGCCGCTTACGGTTTTTAAAAAACTTTTTCTGTTCATTATTTCTTGCCGGTAAATTTTAAACGGATATCTGTTGGAGGAATGATTTCCGGATTGTTTTTGAAATATTCTATAAAAAGGTCCCTTTGTTTGATTCCTGTAGGAATCATTTCCCCTTTGGAAAAAAACGTCATATTATCCCCGCCTAAAGCCAGGTAATCTGAAGTGGCAATATAATATTCCTGGTCGGGATTAACAGGTTTCCCGTTAATCAAAGTTTTTACCAGGTGCTTATCAGCCGTTTCTATATATAAATGGGATACAGGATTGTTGATCTGCGTCCTGGCATAGTAGTCAAAAAGGCCCTGAACATCTGAACCTTTCATCTTGACAATAATTAATTCATTTTCAAATGGCATCACTTCATAAATGCTTTTCAGCATTATGTCTCCCTTTCCAATCACCGTTCTGATTCCCTCGATATTGAGCAGTGAGGCATCCACACCTCTGTTCAGGTGTGCTTTCGCCCATTGGTTAGCGCTGTCAAAGAGATAATCTGCTAAAAGATTGCCCAGGTTGCTGTTATCTCCCTGCTTCGTAAGGTCTACGCTGGTATGAGAAATCTTCTGGTTCATCTCCTTCTCCAGTTTTTGTTTATAGGGTGCAATAACAAGTACAAATTCCTGGTCGTCCTTCAGCTCTTTATTAATAGAAATATTCTTCTCAGTCTTCACCTGGGCTACCTGAAGCGCGGCTGTACCGCACGAGGTAAGGGAAGCAAGAGCAATTCCTAGTAATAAGAATTTATTTTTCATAAGATCTTTTAGTATATGCAAATATAATTATATGTATAATAAAACATGATTATTTATGATAAATTCTTGGTCTAAATTATTAAATTTGGAAAAAATAATTCTAACAGATGAGCATTTTAAAAGGAGTAGGTGTTGCCCTGGTAACGCCCTTTAATGAAGATTTGTCCGTAGATTTCGACAGCCTTACCAAGCTGGTGGAATATAACATAGAAAACGGAACTAAGTATTTGGTGGTATTGGGAACGACAGCAGAGGCGGCAACACTTTCTGCTGAAGAAAAGAAGCAGGTGATCGATCATATCATTAAGGTAAATAACCAGCGCCTTCCTTTGGTACTGGGCATTGGCGGCAACAATACTCTTGAAGTGAAAAAACAGATTGAAGAAACTGATCTTTCCGCATTCGAAGCTGTGTTATCAGTTTCTCCATATTATAATAAACCTAACCAGGAAGGACTTTATCAGCATTACAAGGTATTGGCTTCCACAGGTAAGAAGATCATTATTTACAACGTTCCGTCAAGGACAGGACAGAATATTGAAGCAGATACCACTTTGCGTCTTGCTCAGGAATTCCCGAATTTATTTCTGATTAAAGAGGCAGCTCCGAATATCCTTCAGTATTTTGATATCCTCAGGAAAAAGCCTGAAGGATTCTCCCTGGTTTCCGGAGACGACGAGTATACGCTTCCGGTGACCTTAGCCGGCGGCGATGGGGTGATTTCCGTAATCGGTCAGGCTTATCCGAAAGAATTTTCCACCATGGTCCAGCTGGCATTTGAAGGGAAAGTACAGGAGGCTTATGCTATCCACAATAAACTGGTTGATATTACAAGATTGATTTTTGCTGAAGGCAACCCATGCGGAGTCAAAGCTGTTTTAACAGAAAAAGGGATTATTAAAAACTACCTGCGTCTTCCTCTTGTAAAGGCTTCAGAAGGTCTTTACAATAAGATTAAATCTGAAATGGCCAATATTTAATACTTATTCCGCATCAGGTCAACTGAATGTAAAATATAAAGTGAGAGGCCTTTGCCTTTCACTTTTTTAATGAAAAAAAACAAGGCATATGAAATTTATAAAAGCAGAACGAAAACATATACAGCTTATTCGTGACTTAGCCGCCATGTCCTGGAAGAGTGCTTACTCAGAAATCCTTTCTGAAGATCAGATCTGCTATATGCTTGAGAATATGTATTCGGAAAAAGAAATTTCCGGACATCTGGATCAGCAGCACTACCATTATTATCTGCTGATGGACGAACACCAAGACTTATTTCTCGGGTTCCTGGGTTTTGAATACCATTATGAGCCTGAAACTACCAAGCTGCACCGCATCTATCTGGTAGAGGAAAGCAAAGGGAAAGGCTATGGTAAGAAAGCCCTTGAATTCCTGAAAAAACAGGTTGCCGAAGCAGGGGATAAGAGAATTATACTGAATGTCAATAAGTATAATCCTGCCCGTATATTTTACGAATCTCATGGATATGCGGTGTATGATGAAGGCGTATTTGATATTGGTAATGGTTATGTGATGGATGATTATCTGATGGAGCTTTCACTCAGGGCCGACTAAAAATTATGTAAATATTAAAGGTAATTCTGTAACAACTTAATTCTCTGGTTTATGCATTTTTGCAGTACAGAACAATGAGCTTTGCAATACAATCAGATACCTGATCCGGTTTCGGTTTATTCAGGTATACATATTTTTTCATCCTTAGTGTTTGATTCCTGTGTTATACAATACAGGAGTTTTTATTTTTAAAAATATCGATAAAAAGCGCTCTAAATCACAATTTTATGACATAAATTGCTATATTTACGATGTTTTTAATACACCATATACACTATATTACGATGAAACTTTATGTGAAATTTGATATCAATACGCTTTGCAGAAAGGTATTGGATCAACAGCTCAGGGAACACGGTCTCCGGTACCGGTTTCTCAGCTTCGGAGAAGTAGAGCTGTACGAATCATTGAACAATGACCAGCATGTGATTTTCCGGAACAAACTGGCAGACTATGGCATTGAAGTCATAGAAAACCAGAAAACGGCACTGGTGCAGAAGATTAAAGATGCCATTGTTCAGCTTGTTTTTTCAGATGAGGTTATTCCTGTTAAAGCATCAGTTTATCTTGCGGAAAAACTGAATCACAGCTACGGCTACCTATCCAATCTTTTTTCCGAAATTGCCTGTACTTCCATTGAAAATTTTATCATCCTGCAGAAAATTGAATATGCTAAAGAATTGATTGTGGGAGGCAGGCAGAATCTTACTGAGATTGCCCGTAAGCTTAATTATTCCAGTGTGTCGCATTTAAGTTCACAGTTTAAGAATACAACCGGCCTTACCCCTTCGCAGTTCCAGAAAATTATGGCCAAGAGAAAAAGACTGTACAATCCCCTGAATCATAAAATGCAATCATGAATACTGAAAATCTGAGGATTGTAGTCGCTGATCACGACGAAGTAAACAGGATATTTTTCAGGAACATATTTAAAGAGGCTAAAGTACAGGTCAGTTCTGTAGAATTTGACTCAGGCCGTTCCATGATGGAATATTTCAATACTATTGGCAAGGCCATACCTGGGATCCTTTTTATGAATCACAATCTCCCGGGTAAAGAATCTGCTGCCTATCTTAATAAAATAAAATCGGATCCCGAATTTTCCAGGCTCATTGTCGTCATATACTCTTCCGGTCTTACAGAAGAGCAGATTGAGGATATGTTTATACGGGGCGGCAATATTTTTATGAGATTGCCGGACAATTATCAGGAACTGAAAAAACTGCTTCTGGAAGTAGTAAACTCAAGCTGGCAATACCATGCATCAGCACTAAGCATTGAGACGTTTATAATGAGAGTTGAATAAATAATTGCTGATATTCATATTATTTATTGCATAATAATTATATATATGTGCGAATTTTGTAATGAATCCAGGGAATGATGTAAAAACATTCCTTGATTTAATCATCATCTTTGTAATAACAGTAATGTGAAACTTTAAAGGTAAAGGCAGCAACAGGCTTTACCGGTTACCATATTAATCACAAAATGAATTATCTGTATTTCTGGCATTAAGCGCAGAAGATCTTTACATAAACGGTACAATCATGAAAACTCTATCTTATTAAGGGAATCCTATTCGTTTCATTTTATTATTCTTTCTTTAGTAGATTGTAGTTTAATTTTTATAATAAGCATACCGGAAACATAATTCATTTTGTTTTAAAAGGCACATGAATCAGACAAACAGTAAAAACATTCATCCTCGTCGAAAGGACCAGCTGGAATAATTTCAGCTGATTTTCAATGAGATTATTTCTTCTGAATAACAGTTTTATAAGGGGGCCGTACGAAGCTATGCTTTGTGCGGTTTTTTTATGAAATTTTACTCCATTTATTTTTGCCTCTGTAGTATCTCAGATAGTAATTTTTAATAATCTGATGCTCGGCCAGGGACAAAAGAGGATCCTTATCCAGTATTTTTTCAACAGCTTTCTTGGTGGTTTTGATGATGGCGGAATCGTTAACCAGATCCAGTTTTTTGAAATCTACCACACCGCTCTGCTGGGTACCCAGGATGTCACCGGGTCCGCGCAGCTGCATATCCACTTCGGAAATTTTGAAGCCGTCATTGGTCTCGGTCATGGTTCTTATGCGCGTCCTGCTTTCCGTCGTCAGTTTGTCTGAAGTCATCAGGATACAGTAGCTCTGTTCGGCACCCCTTCCTACACGGCCGCGCAATTGGTGGAGCTGGGACAGCCCGAACCTTTCGGCACTTTCGATCACCATTACAGAAGCATTAGGTACATTTACGCCTACTTCAATTACGGTAGTGGCAACCATGATTTCTGCTTTGCCGGAGGCAAAATAACTCATAGCTGCATCTTTTTCATCCGGTTTCATCTTTCCGTGCAGCATGCTTACATTGTAGTCTGAAAAAGCATCCATCACATGCTCCAGGCCTTCCATGAGGTTTTTATAGTCCAGCGTTTCAGATTCTTCAATCAGTGGGTATACAAAATATACCTGCCTGCCTTTCAGGATTTCATCCCGGCAGAAATTATAGACATAAGCTCTGTCTTTTTCCCGTCTGTGGGCCGTAATAATAGGTTTCCTGCCGACTGGCATCTCATCAATGACCGATACGTCAAGATCGGAATAAAAGCTCATGGCCAGTGTCCGGGGGATTGGTGTAGCTGTCATGACCAGAATATGGGGTGGAATACTGTTCTTTGCCCACAGTTTGGCGCGCTGGGCTACTCCGAAACGGTGCTGCTCATCAATGACTGCCAAACCGAGATTCCGGAATTTCACCTTATCTTCCAGGATCGCATGGGTGCCGACCAGAATAGAAAGCTCACCACTTTCAAGATCTCTATGAATGATTTTCCGTTCCGCAGCTTTTGTGGATCCGGTTAACAGCCGTACATTAACCGGAGTGTCTTGTAAAAGGTCTTTGATTCCGGTGTAATGCTGCTGGGCCAGAATTTCCGTAGGTGCCATCATACAGCTCTGAAAACCGTTATCTAAGGCAATCAGCATGGTGAGTAGGGCGACCATCGTTTTCCCGGAACCCACATCACCCTGTAACAGCCTGTTCATCTGCACAGGTCTTTTCATATCTATCCGGATTTCCTTAAGTACCCGTTTCTGGGCACCGGTAAGGTCAAAGGGAAGATGATGGTCATAGAAGTCATTGAAATGATTTCCGATTACCGGAAAAGGATTGCCGCGGGAATGTGTTTTATGATGGCGTTTTTTCAGGCCATAGCCCAGCTGGAAGAAAAAAGACTCTTCAAACTTCAGCCTGTAATCTGCTTTTTCAGCATGCTCTGTATCTTTCGGGAAATGAATGTTAAGATAAGTGTGTTGTCTGGAAAGAAAACCAAATGCATTGGTAATATAGTCGGGAAGGTTCTCCTGAATAAGTTCCGGTATTTCTTTGCAGATATTCTTCAGGACTACCTGGAAAAACCTTTGATTTAGTCCTCTTTTAACAAGTTTCTCAGAACTTGGGTAAATGGGCTTCAGCCGGTTGTCATTTTCCTTCTTCTCTTCAGCTTCAATCTCCGGATGCGGCATAGAAAACTGTCCGTTGAAAAAATTCACTTTTCCGAAAATATACACTTCACGGCCTACAGGCAGTTGCTCCTTAAGCCATTTGGAATATTGGAACCAGACCAGGTCCATGGTTCCCGTATCATCACTGAACTTAGCTGAAAGCCTTTTGGTTTTGCCGGTCTGGATTTCCTGTACCTGGGTAATCCTGCCTCTCAGCTGAATTTCCTGATTGGCCTCATGCAGCCGCGATACCTTATAGATTTTGCTTTTATCCAGGTAACGGATAGGATAGAAGTTCAGGAGATCCTCTACCGTGGTGATCCCCAAGATGCTCTTGATCAATTTAGCTCTCTCCGGACCAATTCCTTTTACGTATTCTATGGAAGTTTCTAAAGTCATGAAAAACGAGCCTCTAATTTCGGGAAAATAGAGTAAACTTTAAAATCTAATGGTTAAAACTTCTCCGGAACTTTAACTTTTTAATCTGGATTTAAATTTTTTCTGGTATTCTTCCCACTGCTGGCGGGTGCGTATCTTTTTATACAGGTCCTTGTAGATTAGTTCAAGGTAAGGTTCCAGTTCCTTAGCAGACAGTTCTCCCTGCAGCAAGGTAATAGGGCTCCCGGTCTCATCCAGGAATACAGTGCTGGGTACGGCTGCTACATTCATATATTGCGTGAACTCATGAAGTGTATTCCTGCCTTTCTTATGGGTGCGGTCAGGATTTGAGAATTTTCTTTCAAATATACTCACCGTCCTTTTTTCCTCTGCGTTAAATTTTACCGGATAAAAATTTTCATTCAGCATCTCAGTTATGATTGTGTTACCGTATGTGGTTTTGTCCATAATTTTGCAGGGACCGCACCAGTCTGCATAGAAATCAATCAGTATTTTTTTAGGGTGTTGTTTCTGGGCAGACAATGCTTCTTCAATGGTCATCCATTTAACCTGGGCAAAGCTGAAGCTTAACCAGAACAGGAAAATAATGCTCAATACTTTCTTCATGATTTGGATATTTAAGTAAAAGTAAGCATAATTTGCGTATTGCTATTTTACTTCCTGCATTAATTTTCTAACGTATGGGGAAATAATAAAGAGAAGCACACCGGCAATTACCGAATACAGGCCCAATTGTTTATAGCCTTCGGTATAGGTAATAAGAGAATCATAATTTGACGAACCTTCTTTTGCCGTTGCCATGCTTGCACCAATGATTCCGGCAACATACTGTCCGTAAGCAGAGGCCAGGAACCACATTCCCATCATAACACCCTGAAGCTTATTTGTGGAAAGCTTGGTCATGATAGAAAGCCCGATAGGGGAGAGGCACATCTCACCCAGTGTAATGACAAACAGGGCGATGGTAAATATGCCTAAAGAAGTAATGCCGAGGCTGTTGGCAAAATAACGCGTAGCGAATATAACATAATATCCCAGGCCCAGAAAGAGGAAACCAAGCCCGAACTTAATGATGGTATTGGGTTCGATTTTTCTTTTGCCCAGCCAGATCCATAACAGCCCTAATGGAACAGCCAGCAGAAGGATGAAAAATGCTCCCCCTGAATTATTAACCCCGTTAGGATTAAGGTTGAGAAGGTCCCTGTTCAGGTTTTTGGCTGCGAAGATACTCAGTGAGCCTCCGCTCTGTTCATAAATGCCCCAGAAAATAATGGAAAAGATGATGAATACCAATGCGGCAATGAGCTTGTTCCTCTCTGCCGGTGTTACTTTGGTCATTTCATACAAAAGGTACAGCAGGGTAAGAGGTCCTACGGTATACATGAAGTAATTGGTATACTGAGGAACCGAAACCATAGTCATAATGAGCGGAATAACAGCGAGTGTTCCTATGTATATTGCGATTTCATGCCATTTTTTTATTTTTTTCGCAGGTTCATCTGATAACGGATGCCCGGGCTGTAACCCGATAGGCCCCAGCTTTTTTTGTGTGAATACAAAATTGATAAGGCTGATCACCATGACCACAGCAGCCAGGCTGAATGCTATATTCCAGGTTTTATCATGAGGGATGTAATCAGAAAAAACATCTCCCTGTCCAATGGCAACGCAGAAGTATCCTCCGAGAAGGGCACCCAGGTTGATTCCTGCATAGAATAAGGTAAAACCGGCATCTGTTCTTGTATCACCGGACCTGTACAGTTTTCCGACCATAGTGGAAATATTGGGTTTAAAGAATCCGGTGCCGATAATGGTAAATGAAATTCCGAAGAAAAAATAGTCATGCGGATTCAGGGAAAGGATAATGCTTCCCGCGATCATCAGGAGTCCGCCCCAAAACAGCGATTTCCTGAACCCTAAGATCTTATCTGCAAACAATCCTCCTACAAAAGTGAATGCATAGACAAAAGCCTGGGTTGCCCCGTACTGGAGATTGGCTTTCTCTTCACCGAACCCTAATTGGGAGATCATAAATACCACAAGCATTCCCCGCATCCCGTAAAAGCAGAAGCGTTCCCACATTTCGGAAAAGAAAAGGTTCCAGATCTGCGTCGGGTATTTTCCTTTGAAATCCCTTATTTCGTCTAAAGTTAAATTCATGTCTGATTAAAAATATGCAATTAAGGTTTTGACTGATCCCGGTCCAGCTCGAACCGGATCCTATCCTGATCTATAAGTTCTTTTAATTCTTCCTCTTTGGGAAGGTATAATAAATATTGGCTGGCGAAAAGATTGTTTCTGTCATTCAGTACCGAGTATTTGACGATGGTTTCGTCTTTTTCGGAACACAAGAGGATTCCGATAGTAGGGTTATCGCCTTCAATACGTTTCAGGTCATCATACATCCTTACGTACATGTCGATCTGCCCGATGTCCTGATGGGAAAATTCCCCCGTTTTCAGATCAATAATGACGAAACATTTCAGTATGTAATTGTAAAAAACAAGATCAATATAAAAGTCTGAAGTATCGGTAGCGATGTGCTGCTGCCGGGCTACAAAGGCAAAACCCTTCCCGAATTCCAGCAGGAACTTCTGGATATGGTCTATAATAGACGTTTCAAGGTCTTTTTCCGAAATTTTCTCGTCCGGTTTTAATCCCAGAAATTCAAAGATGTATGGATCTTTCAGTACATTATGAATGGTTTCTTCAGATGTTTTACGATGTTCCAGCACTCTTTCATAAGCCAGCGAATTGATCTGCCTTTTCAGGTCTCTGGAATTCCAGTTATTCTGAATAGATTCGTTAATATAGTAATTTATCTTATCAGTATTGTTTAATCTGATCAACAGTCTGTAGTGAGTCCAGCTGAATTCGTGACGCAATGCGTCACATATTGGAAAGGATTGATAAAATATTCTCATATTTCTGAGATTGCTTTCATCAAATCCTTTTCCGAATTCAGTGGTCAGTTGCCGGGAGAGATTTTTCAGGATATAGCTTCCGTATTCTGCCCTTGCTTTTCCTTTCTGTTCATCTTCCACAATTAATTTCCCGATCTGCCAGTAGGTAAGCAAAAGGGTGGAGTTCGCTATCCGAAATACTTTTTCGCGCGACTGCCGTATAATATCCTTTATGGAATGGAATAAAGAACTTTCGGAAACTTCCATCATACGAAAATAAAAAAAACCTCTGACTTGGCAGAGGTTTTAAAAAATATTTATTTATGCTTAGTTGACACCGTGCATCATTTTCTTAAGGATCGGTGAGATAAGCGCCAGAATTACGGCAGCTATACCACACAGTACCACGAATACCATGAAGAATTCAAAAAGATTATGGATTTCAAACCCGGCAAATACAGGATTCTGCAATGGCAGCTGGGCTTTTTCAAAAGCCGCAGCCTGTTCTGTGGTAAGAGTTACTTTCTTATCAAGCACATCCTGAAGGTTAACGCCTATTTCCTGGGCCTTTGTAAATTTATCTCCCGTAGCCGGAATCAGTGCTCCCAATGAACCTGCAAGAGCATATCCTGCGGCATTGGAAATAAAGAATACCCCATATAAAAGCGATGCAAATCGTTTAGGAGCCAATTTACCTACCAGGGATAATCCGATTGGAGACAAGCACAGCTCACCCATGGTCTGGATGAAGTACAACAGCATTAACCATTTAATAGCCAACAGTCCGGAATTTCCTAAATCTTTTACATTATGTGCAATAATAAAATAACTTAAAGCGATTAAAGCAAGACCCATCGCCTGTTTCATAGGAGAAACCGGCTCTTTTCCTTTAGCTCTTAGTTTATCCCAGATCAGACTGAAAGGCACTGCCAGGATCACTACGAAAATCCCGTTGAAGATCTGCACCATGGAAGGCGGCATATTCCAACCGAAAATATTTCTGTCCGTCTGGTTATCAGCAATGAATGTCAATGAAGATCCAGCCTGTTCAAATGCTGCCCAGAAGAAGATGATAAAGAATGATACGATGTAGATGACCCATATCCTCTGTCTTTCCACTTTATTTTCTGCAGAAGACATGATCAGGAATGCAAGGGAAATACCTGCTGAATAAATGAACGGATAAATGATTCCTTTAATCAGCTGGCCCATTTCTACGGAATTGAACCCGAATTCTCCTACAAGGAGGTATCTGAACACAAAGAATAGCACGATAAAGATTACTGCGGTAAATGCAAGAAACTTGTTGGAGAATTTAGCAGTCTGGGTTTCACCCTCTTCAAAATCCGCACTCGTATTGTTTTTTGGTAATCCTCCGATAGGCCTTCCTTCAGGGGTTACTACATATTTATTTTTGAGAATAAAGAAAGTTACGGTTCCTACCACCATCGCGATAGAAGCGGCCAGGAATCCCCATTTGAAAGCAAAAATATCCCTTACTCCTGTAGTGGCGTCCTTTACGTCACCTACGTATGGACAGATAAACTGGCCTAAGAATGCCCCGATATTGATTCCCATGTAAAAAATGGTGAATGCAGAGTCCAATTTTGATTTTTCCTGCTTAGGATAAAGGCTTCCCACCATAGAGGAAATATTAGGCTTGAAAAATCCGTTACCAAAGATAATAACGAACAGGGCAAGCCACATGATCATCTTAGCACTCCCAAGGTCAGCCGAAAAGCTGGATGCACTGATAAACAGCAAAAACTGCCCGATAGCCATTAAAGACCCACCGATCAGGATCGCATTTCTGTTTCCGATATATTTATCGGCAATAAAACCACCTAAAAGAGGCGTTAAATAACATAAAGCTAAAAATCCACCGTAAATGATTGCTGCATCTGCTTCTTTAATTAATAGGGAATTTACCATGAAGAGCGTCAACAGAGCTCTCATTCCATAAAAATTGAAACGCTCCCACATTTCTGTTCCAAAAAGCACCCATAAACCTTTCGGGTGTCTGGAACCTTTTTTCTCTACCCATTCATCCGGTTTCGGACTTAATGCTTCAGTATTATCCATTTTATTGTTAATTTTTGTTAAGACTGACAAATATAGTTTTTTTTGGGTTTTCAGCAAGGTTTAATTTTACAATTGCCAAAAAAAGCTGCAGAAGAGTCCTGCAGCCTGATTGATCATTGTATTGCTGAAGCTTAATGCCCTTTTTCCTTCATAATCCTGTTTAGCCTTTTCAGCATGGAAAGCCCTAATAATGTGGCAAATATCAGCAGCCCGAAATTTACAAGGAAGTAATTCATCTTATTGTCATAACTGTACCACGTACTTGCCAGGATCCCGGAAAGCTTATTACCCACCGAATTGGCCAGGAAAAAGCCGCCCATCATCAGCGCAGTAATCCTCGCCGGTGAAAGCTTGGATACAAATGACAATCCCATCGGGGAAAGGCAGAGCTCTCCTACAGTAATAGCCCCATAACCGGCTACCAGCCACCAGGGAGATACTTTAACGGCACCGTTATCACCGGCTGCTACAGCAGCCACCATGACCAGGCATGATAAAGCTGAAATAAACAGCCCTAAAACGATCTTCGTAGGGGTAAGCGGTTCTTTCCCTCTTTTTCTCAGGAAAGCCCAGACACCAACCACTACCGGTGTGAGGGCAATGACCCAGAACGGATTGATGGATTGGAACAGTTCCGTATTATAGAGGTATACTTTCTTGTCAGGATTTTTCTCCAGTTCTGCACGCTGTTCGGGCGATATGTTTTTAAAATACACATCCTTTCCGGATTCCTTTATCGTTTTTCCGTCTTTGTCCTTTTGCGACTGGAACTGGTCATCGTAAACAGGGACTTCGCTGTTGGCATAGCTCTTCCCATCTACCATATAAATGTTTTCGAGAGGTTTCTCCATTATGGCAGGAACGCTTCTGTCTGTATAATAATTAGCCCACCTCGTCAGAGCCGTTCCGTTCTGTTTGAAGACCGCCCAGAAAAACATACTGATCATGAATACTGAAAGTAAAGCACCGATGGAAGATTTTTCTTCAGGCTTTGCTTTGAAATACAGTGAGGCATAAAAGTAAATAACGGGAATACAGGCAAAAATAAAGGCATCCGTACTGTCACTCCCGAAAATATTTCCTGGGATGAACCATCCTCCCGCTCCGAAAAGAATAGCCGGTAAAAATACCTTCAAAAGGATTTCAGACAGCTTCGTATCGCCATCCTGCACAGGCTTCATCTGCGCTGCGTGAATATAATGTTTCCTGCCGACCGTAAATATAACGAGCCCGACTAACATTCCGACACCTGCGGTAATAAAAGCTTCGCCCCAGCCGAATTTATTCCGCATAAATGCCGCAATAATATTACAGATGAAAGCCCCGATATTGATTCCCATATAAAAAATGTTATATCCGGAATCCTTATTGGCCTTGTATGGCTCTTCAGAATACAGGTTCCCCAGAAGAGTGGAAATAGTAGGCTTGAAAAAGCCGTTCCCGATAATAATTAATGCGAGGGAACTGTAGAATAAGGTAAGATCTTTGAAAACACCCATCCCGATATAGCCGGCAGCCATCAGGATACCGCCTAAGTAGATCGATTTGATATATCCTAAGACCCGGTCAGCCAGAAATCCTCCGATGAAAGGGGTTAGATAGGTCAGGGCAATATAAGTTCCGAAAATGTCGTCAGCCGTTTTATCCGGAAGCCCGAGGCCACCTTTCAGGCCGGTAGGTTCAATAACGTACAGAACGAAGATTCCAAGGATCAGGTAATACCCGAAACGCTCCCACATTTCCGTAAAAAAGAGGAATGGCAGCCCTTTAGGATGTTTGATTTTCATAGATGTAAATTTCAAATTTCACAAATATAGAATTTTAAAAATAATAATTGAATTTGGGTAACTTTGAATACCATAAAGATGAGAAAATGGAAATTACGTTAAAATATTTAGAAGTTTAAAGTCATTTTTGTTAAAATATATTTGAGGGAAACCATAAATGATAGGATGTAAAGTTAAAAACTGAAAATCCGAATCTTACATGTAAGATTCGGATTTTTTATAGTTCAATTTATCAGGTTATAAATTTTCCAGGATAAAATTGGTCATTTTCTGGTACAACTGAGGTCTTGTATATCCTCCGTAGATCCCGTGGTTTTTATCCGGGTATGCCATGAAATCAAACTGTTTCCTGTTTTGGATCAATGCTTCAGAGAATTCCATGGAATTCTGGAAATGTACATTGTCATCTGCCGTTCCGTGGATCAGAAGGAATTTACCTTTCATTAAACTGGCATATTCAGTAGGGGAGTTCTTATCATATCCGTCAGCATTTTCCTGCGGAGTCCTTAAGAATCTTTCGGTATATACGGAATCATAATACCTCCAGTTGGTCACCGGAGCCACTGCGATTCCCATTTTAAAAACATCGGCGCCTTTCGTCATGGCAAGGCTTGTCATGTACCCGCCGAAGCTCCATCCAAACATTCCGATCCTAGTTTTATCGATATAAGACTGGTTCCCGAACCATTTGGCAGCGGTGATCTGGTCTTCAATTTCATACTTTCCTAAATTCATATAGGTAACCTTTTTGAATTTAGCACCTTTATATCCGGTTCCGCGTCCGTCCACACAGGCCACGATATACCCTTTCTGTACCAGGTGATTGAACCACAATGTGTTACCGATATCCCATGAATTGGATACCTGCTGGGATCCCGGTCCTGAATACTGATACATGAAAAGTGGGTATTTCTTGTTCGGATCGAAGTTTTTGGGCTTCATGATCCATGCATTCATCTGATCGCCGACCGCATTAGGTATAGTAATAAATTCTTTATCCACAAAGTTGTCCGCTTTTAGTTTCTGAAGCTGCTCATTATTATTCTGAAGCTCCTTCACCACTTTTCCGCTGCCGTCTTTCAGAACGAATGTATATGGGCTTGCAGCGGTAGAAGAAGTTTCGATAAAATAATTGTAATTCTTGCTGAAGCTTGCAGAATTGTTACCGTCAGGTCTTGAAATCAGCTGGGACTTTCCGTTTTCGATATTGATTTTGGAAACCACCTTATTGATGCTTCCTTTTTCCGTTGTCTGAACGTAAATTTCCTTTGATTTCGGATTGTAACCATAGTAATCTGTAATTTCCCAATTGCCCTTGGTAACCTGTTTTTTAAGCTTACCCTCTTTGTCATACCAATACAGGTGCCGGTTACCGTCTCTTTCAGATGCCCAAAGGAAAGAATCATCTTCCAGGAACTCAAGGGTCGGATTATCGGTATCGATCCATTTTTCATCCGTCTCGGTAAAGAGCTTCTGAACCGCTCCGGTTTTGGTATTCACTTTCAGGATATCAGAAGCATTCTGTATCCTTTGGGAAGTAATGAGAACAATTTCATCGGCTTTAGCTGTCTGGAATACATTGGCAATATAATAGTTTTTGAAGGCCCCAAGATTTACCGGGATGGTTTTTCCGGTATCTAAGCGGTACAGCTGTGCAGATACGACAGAGTTATTTTCTCCCGCCTTAGGGTATTTATAACGCATTTCCGTAGGATAAAGCGTTTTTCCGTAAATAGGAATGTATATTTCAGGAACCTGGCTTTCATCCGATTTTACGAAAACGATGGCATCAGAATTTTTGGTCCATTCATACTGTCTCGCATGCCCGAATTCTTCTTCATATACCCAGTCGGCTAAACCGTTGATGATAGCATTTTTCTTACCGTCTGTAGTGATCTGGGTGATTTTACCGGTATTCAGGTCCTGGCAGAATAAATTATTATCTGAAATAAAGGCGACTTTTGAAGCATCCGGGGAAAATCTGGGCTCCTGAACGGTATTCCCGTTATTCAGGCTCGTCACCTTTCCGGATTTCAGGTCTCTTACGTCAAATTTTCCCAGAAAAGAATGGCGGTAGATCGGCTGGCTCTCTTTCAGCAAAAGGATTTTGGATTCGTCATCGGAGAACTCGTAACTCTCAAACTGGCCGTCAATGATATTCCCTTCCTTCTGGGAAGTCTTATATGAATATTTGGCAATTCCGGTTGGTTCGATTACCAGGTAGTTTTCACCGTTCTTCATGGAAGTGATCCCGGCAATGCCTTTCCCGCGGTAGTATCCTGAATAAATTTTATCTAAAGTGATTTCCTGTGCCGACAGGCTGTGAAAAGCAGCAGCAAGACTAAGGGTCAAGAATATTTTTTTCATTCTAAATTCTAATATCATAAAGCACCAAATATAGTGATTTTTACAAGAAAAAAGCCGGCAATGATGCCGGCCTGATCCTGATGGAAATTATTGATTCCAGTTGTAGGCACTTTTTACATTAAGTCTGCCTTCTCCGGATTTTCTCAGGTAGATTACCCGGTCAGACTCCGGAATATATTTGATGGAGGTCAGTACAGGAGAGCCGGAACGTTCCCCGTTTTCAGAATTATTGTAGAGACTGATGGCCTTCTTTTTATCGGTTACTACATTTCCTATCGCGTAGGGCTGAAGGGTATCTTCATTGGCGAAGAAATAGCCTTTATTATCTTTCATGAAATACCCGATCTTCCCTGACGGTGTTGCGGTAGTGCTGACGGCAGTTCCGTCTGAGTTAAGGGTAAACCACTGGCCCGGACCGTATGAAATAATGGGGTCCGGAAAACGGTTGGAAGGTGTGGATGGCGGCATTGTTTTGTTAACGTCATATCCGAACAGGTATGTTCTACCATTATTGGCCTGTACAGCACTGATTTCTACTCCGGACATCGTCGTATTGCCTCTGTATTCAGAGAATTCGCTCATAACGATATTGCCGTTCTGCAGGTTGATGAAAGCCATATCCCCGAAGTTGCTCTGGTTGATCCTTACGCCGGTAAAATATCCGAATGATACTAGGTAATCCTGGTCATTGATGGAAACCGGAGTCAGGGTTTTTAAAATCAGTTTTTCCTTTAAGGGAATATCCTGTTCACCCTGAGCAGAAATATAGACCAGCTTTGAGGATTCTTTCCAGCCGGTGGATTTTCTTAAGATCAAAACCCTTCCGGAATTGGTTACAGCTGCATCCGCTTCCATATAATCTGTATCAAGCGTAATTTCTTTATCCCATTTTCTGGACAGGGTAGAGAGGTCAATCACGATATTATCAATGGTATTGGCTGTTTTTTTAGAAACAGACCGGTCGTTGATGATGGCAGCATATTTCCCGTTCTGTGAAAACCTCATATAGGTGGTTCCCTGTTTCATACCTCCTTCCGTAAAAAGCTTGGCAATGCTGGTCGTGGTAAAATTATTGTCCTTTTTGTTGAAAACATGCTGGAAGATTTCTTTCCTGTTATTCCGGGTTTCCAGTTCTTCCGTAAACACAACGAACTGGTCTTTGCCAATCTCAGCTGATCCCAGATAATTGTGCAGGACACCATTGGTTTTATTGGCATAATCCTTAATATAGGTATCAATCAGGTTTCCGTTCTGATCGAGTTTCCTCATGATGATTTTCTTATGCGGATAACTGCTGTAGCCGTCTTCATTGATATCGCTGAAAACATATTGGTTATAGTCATCACACAGGACAAGCTTGATGTCCTTTTCGTATTTGGAGTTGTATTCGAAATTGTCGCCGTACACAAATTTCTTATCCTGACCGAAAGCGATAGCGCTCATTAAAGCCAGTGAAAGGATCAATGTTTTTTTCATAGTATCGATTAGTTATAAATTTTCTGTTCAAGTCCTTTCAGTTCATAGTTCTGGTCAAAAGAAAGCTTCATGTCTACCAGGTGCTCCTGCATTTCATTCAGGTATTTTTCAGCTTCCGCCTTTTTACCCATGGCCAGGTTCAGGCGGATGAGGTTCATATAGAGATATGCTGCAATCTTAGCATTATAGGCTGCTTTTTTATCTTCATAATTGATTTTTTTCAGTGCATCTTTCCATAAAGCAACCCCTTTGTCCATATTTTCAAGGGCGGCTTTATTAGGAGTGTAATCGGGTCTTGCCTGCAACTTCTTCAGGTTTGTGGTTACATAAATGGACGCTTTCTCCAGGTCATCGTATTCTCCTTTGTTCTTTACCGTTTCCAGCTTTACCGTAGAATTGATCTTGGAATAGCCGAAGTTATCTGCCAGGATTTCGTTGATCTTATTCATCACCTTCTGAAGGTATGCTCTCTCATGGTCACTCAGGTTGATTTCATTGGTAGGCGAAGAGGCAACTTCTTCAAAGTCTGAGAAAAGGGTTTTATCGATCTTCACAACGCCGTTCTGCTTTACTACCAGCTTGGTAGGCTGGCTGGCAAAAGTTTTACCCGCATTATCCTGAAAGTTGGTCCGTTCCATATTGATGGAAATGTCAACGGCATTTCCGCCTCTTGAAAAACCGTCGATATTAACCTGCGAAGCCAGGACTTTATTGTCTACAATGAGGGCAGTTCTGAGATCGGGATCGCGGTATACTGGCTTTTGGGGAACGTTGAGCTGCGGGCGTGAAGGAAGTCTGAGCACCGGGGGCATGGCATTCATGGCAATTTTTTCCACAGCTTTCATTTTATTGTACTGCTCGGATTCTGTTTTGTACTTTTCGGTAAGTTTTTTTACTTCCGCTTCATAATCCTTGAGCCTTTCCTCATGCTGCAATTTGGCATCCTGTACGCTCTGATCGTAGTTGTCTACCTGCTTCTGGAACTTTTCCTTCGCTTCTTTAATTACATCCTCTTTGGTCATGTTGTACGGTGAATTCACCACTACAGAAAAATTTCTGCTTTGTGAATCTACCGGATTAGCAGGCTCTCTTAAAAGCTGGAAGGTTACCTGTTCCGAATCGATCCTCTGGGCATACCCCAAGGTAGCAACCGATAAAAATAAAACGGATAAAATAGAGTTGTATTTCATGCTTAAAATTTAGTCTGCAAATTTAATTTTTTTTCAATACTAACCTAATTATAATTGTTATTTTATTTTAAATGTGTATTTCTATTGAATTATGTGCAAATCCCTTCATGTTGAAAAGTGTTACTGTGAAACAAAATCCAATGTTTGGCAAAAAAATTGAATATTCATTTACATAACATATTCAAATAATAATTATGGAAACGAATGACTACGACCAGAAGCTGAACAAATACGAACTGGAAGACCAGGCCATCTATACAGGATTCTCAAGTTTTGAAGATGCAGAAAGGTATTCCCGGGAGAAAAACGGAAAACTGGTGGAAGTAAGCTTTAAAGACGGAAATGATAATCCTCAGATTACAGATGAAGCTCAGCTGATCGATAAAAAACTTCATTATTTTGTAGTTGCAGGGGACGAATATAAATTTATTCATTCTTCAGACCCTGGATTCAGGGATTATGCCGATGAATTACAGAAAATAAAAGCTAAAATGCGCGAGCATGCACCTGACGAGCGGTACCTGGCCAATTTTGAGATAGAAAATTCAGAAGACCCGATTATCGTGATCAAAAATGATCATTTTGAATCGGTAACTTCAAGAGAACGTTCAAAATACCTGAAGCATGCTAAGGTATATGAAATAGGAGTTGCCATAACCAAATCTTAAAATCAACATCATGAGCACTAAGAAATATTCAGACAAAGCTCAGGAAAAAGTGGAAAAAGTAATGCACGAGTTCAAGGAGGGAAAATTAAAGTCCTCTTCCGGAGACCAGGTGAAAAGCAGGAAACAAGCCGTAGCAATCGGCATTTCTGAAGCAAGAGAAGAAGGACTCAAAGCTCCTTCTAAAAATAAGAAAAACAAAGACAAGTAGTATAAGGCCGCTCATAATTTGAGTGGTTTTTTAATGTATAGTGTTCAGTGATAAGATGTGTATAACTATACATTAGAATTAATATACCTTTAACAGCACCATAAATGTTTTTGGATATATTTGCGAAAAATAACAATACTGAGTATTACTTATTTCAGGATTGGATGGGACATTTTAAAAAGATATATTCAGACTATAAGCACCAGGTGTATTTCTTTGTCAGAAAATATATTTCCGGACAGGAAGATATTGAAGATGTGGTGCAGGAAATATTTGTCCACTTATGGAAGCACCATACACAGCTTCAGAAATCTGAACATCCGGAGGCTGTCATCTTCCGTACGGCCAAGCAGGAGATTGCCAATTTTTACAGGAAAAATAAAATGATTTTCAATTCGGATCCGGACATCATTGCCGGCCTGGAAGAAACCGAAGAAGAATCGGACACGCTCTGGAAAGAAGAAAATCTCAGTAAAATAGAACATTTGCTCAGTGAACTGCCCACTCAGAATAAAGAATTTTTACTCAGGAACAAACTGGAAAACGTTAGTTATATTAAAATAGCCGAAGAAAATAATATGTCTAAAACGGCCGTTGAAAAACGCATCAATAAAGCCCTTGCGTACATCCGTAGCAACCTCAGCCTCTTTTAAGCCTCTATTAACGAATATGAACAAATCATTAAATCCACTTTTCAAAGGTGGATATTTTTTAATCCCTGCGTAATTACTATCAGAGAGACTACTTATGAATCAATTCGAAAAAGACTGGGACACGGCGAAAAAAGAAAACCGGTGGATCGATGAGGCAACCGACGACAGGATCTGGCAGAATATAGAGCGCATGACTTATGGACGTAAGGCGAAGCAGCAGAAAGTTTACTGGGCTGCCGCCGTCCTTATTCCTTTATTTGGGCTGCTTTGCCTGTACCCATTATTTTCAGGACACCATAACGATGCTGGAAATATACTGGTGCTAAAAACCGGAAATGAAATGAAGACCTACAGACTTTCTGACGGAAGTACCATCACCATGCAGCCGTACAGTAAGCTTACAATGGACAGGAATCATTTCGGTAAAAAGGAGAGACCTGTGGAATTCGAAGGGAAAGCTTTTTTTGACATTGCCAAAGATAAGACCAGGCCATTCCGTATTGATGCTTATGGTTTTAAGGTCCAGGTTTTGGGAACCCGGTTTTTCCTGGATCAGAAATCAGCGGATAAAAGTGTAGCCCTAAAGGAAGGAAAGGTAAAGATAGAGCGCCGTGGAAAAATCACGTATCTGCTTCCTGAGGAAACCTGGGTGAGTGATGCGGATAACAGGGAGCATCATTACTACAGTCCTTCCAAGATAAAGACATTTGCATTTAACGGGCAGGACTACGGAGAAGTTATCCGCCTGCTGGAAGAAACCTATGATGTAGAGATACAATATCCTGTACAGTACAGCAAAGAAAAAATACAGGGCTCTTTTACCGGAAACCTGCAAGATGTTATTACCATTGTAAGCTATCCTTTCAGCCTTACAGCTGTTAAAATCACCGACAAACAAATTATTTTAAAATAAAATGCACCGATAATGGGGGTTATCGATGCGGCAAACTAGTAAGAATATAACAAACTAATTTTTTACAAATCTATGAAAAAAACGGCAATCAGCATTGCGGTACTGGGAGTCTTATGCCTGTCTGAAAGGACGCATGCATACGTTCCGGCCACCTGTCAGCAATCTGTTAACTCCGCACGAATCCCTGTAAAGCAGGTATTTGAAAAACTGGGAAAGAAAACCCGGACGCAATTCTTTTATTCGGCTTCCGATATGCAGGGGATCGTTGTGGATGATACCAAGATCAATTACAGCTCTTTGAAAGAAGCACTCAGCTACCTCAAAAAAAGGTATTTCATTGATTTTATTATTCAGAACAATACCGTTACGGTAAGAAGGATTGCAAAATCTTCGGATAATAGTCCGCTTTCCATTCATATGGATGCAATGAAATGGGATACCATCTCTCCCCGGGAGAAGAATATTGATGAAGTCGTAATGGTAGGCTATGGAAAGCAGAACAGGAAGGATATTTCAGGTTCTATTTCATCCATCGATGAGAAGCAGATGAAAGGTGTTGCATCCGGTAATTTTGGTGATATCATAGCAGGAAAAGCTACGGGAATCCAGGTTTCGCAGGCCAATGCAAGTCCGGGATCATCACCCACCATCCGGGTGAGGGGAATCGGGACGCTTACTGCAGGTTCTAATCCTTTGATTGTTGTCGATGGTTTCCCGCTTACAGAAGGAACCAACCTGAATTCCATCGATCCCAATTCCATTGCCAAGATCGATATCCTTAAAGATGCTGCTTCATCTGCTATTTACGGATCCAGGGGCGCCAACGGAGTTATCCTGATCGAAACCAAGCAGGGCAAAAAAGGAAAAATGGAAGTAACCCTGGATTCCTATTACGGAATCCAGACCCGCAGTGACAAGGCCAAACTTGTCGACGCATATGATATGGCCGTTTTCATGAAAGAATCCAGGGATAATAATTACCTGTCCAAAGGAGCTAACAGAAGTATCAGTGACGATACTGCAACCAGAAAAAATAAAGGAGCATCCCTGAGAGAACTGATTCCGGATTACCTGAAACCTTATCTCGAAAGGCAACCAGGACTCATCAATACAGACTGGTACAATACTGTACTGAGACCGGCTCCGATCAGTCAGACCACATTTACAGTCACTGGGGGTGGGGACAAAAGCAAATATGCCTTCACGGGAAGTTACCTCAATCAGAAAGGGATTGTTATCGGTTCAGATTATGAAAAATATTCAACCAACGTCAATTTATCGACGGATCTGAGTGATCAACTGAAAATAGGGGTTTCCATTACACCGTCTTTCTCACAGGGAAGCATCCTGGATATGGTATCAGGAGGAAGAAGCTATAACCCGATTGCCATGGCTACAACCATGTATCCCTTTTTTGCGCCCTATGATGCTAACGGTAACCTGAATATCTCCGAACAGATAAAAGCCAATACTCCCACAGATGCAGCTCTGGTTGAAAATCCTGTAGCGATGGTGGACATGACCAGCAGGAAATATACGCTGTTTAAAACATTCGGAAATGTATTCACCCAGCTGACATTCCTCAAGGACTTCAACTATAGGTTTTCGGTGGGCGGAGACTACAGCAATTACGAATACAATTTTTTCGATCCGTCTACAGTAGGGTCTTACCGGTCCGCTGCTCCCGACGTCACTATGGCAAGCAGGACGGAATACATCAGGAAAAACTATCTGGTGGAAAACCTGCTGACTTTTGATAAGAAAGTCGGGAGCCATACTTTCAATGCAATTGCAGGACAATCCTACCAGGAAGAAAACAACAATCAGCTGCTGGTGGAGGCCACAGGATTCCCGGATAACAGCATCACCAATATTGCCGGCGGATCTTCGTTTAAAAATACGCTTTCACAATATAAGTGGGCTCTGATCTCTTATTTCAGCAGGCTTTCTTACAGTTTTGACAATAAATACAACTTCATGGCGTCGTACAGGAGAGACGGATCTTCAAGATTCGGGGTCAATTCCAAATGGGGCGATTTTTACGCGCTGTCGCTGGGCTGGACACTCAGCAATGAAAACTTCTTTCCCAAAAATGATTTTATTGATCCTGTAAAGCTAAGGTACAGTAAAGGAAGCAACGGGAACAACCAGATTCCTAATTTCGGGGCACTTTCACTGATGGCGGAAGAAAATTATCTCTTTTCAGGGGCACTCGCTTCAGGATACAGGGCATCAACGGCACCTAACCCAAATATCTCATGGGAAAAATCAAAATCAGACAACTTCGGGATCGATTTTTCACTGTTCAGGAACTTCCTGAATGTATCTGCCGACTACTACATCCTTATGCGTGACGGGCTGTTGCTGGATGTACCGGTTCCTCAACAGTCGGGGTACAGCACTTCTCTACAGAATATCGGAAAAGTCAGAAACAGAGGGCTTGAGATCCAGCTTTCGACCAGGCCGCTTCATATCGGGCAGCATTTGGAATATTCCAATAACCTGAGCTTTTCTGTCAATACCAATAAAGTTTTGGCTTTAGCCAATGGACAGAACCAGATTATTGCGGGGGCTAATAATTTTGCTGTTACCAAAGTGGGCGGATCCATTGCAGAAATGTATGGATATAACATCACCGGAGTATATACTTCACAGCAGCAGATCGACAGTAGTCCGCATATTACAGGGACGCTGGTAGGGGATTACATTATGGAAGACCTCAACGGAGATGGAAAAATTGATAATAATGATAAAAAAAGCTTCGGTTCAGGGATTCCGAAATACATCCTTGGCTTTTCCAATACATTAAAATATAAAAACCTTGAGCTTAATTTCATGCTGTACAGTGAACTCGGGAAAAAAGTATATAACGGGGACCTGGTAAGCAGCACAGAGTCCGGTGAAGGTTTTGGGGTGGCAAGTCAGTATTATTTCGACCACCGTTACAATGCCGAGACCAATCCCGGAGGTTCTTTTGCAATGCCTAACATGAATTTCTCCAACAACAGAAAAGAAGCGCGGACTTCCAATATCTTTTTTATGAACGGGGATTATGTCAGGTTGCGTTCCCTGAAACTGGCGTATAACCTGCCTAAAAGCATCACGGAAAATTTAAAAATTAAGTCTGCCCAGATATATTTCATGGGAAATAATTTACTGACCATTACTTCCTACCGAGGGCAAAACATCGATGCTACAACAGACAATGTGCTTACCCAGGGCTATGACAGTGCCTATTATCCGGTAACGAGGGTGTATTCCTTCGGGATGAATTTTAAATTCTAATCAAATCAAACGTACAATGAAAAAAATACTTATTCCAATCGTTATTTTACTGCTTTTACAGTCGTGCTCATCCGACCTTCTGAATACTTCTCCGGAAGCTACTAAGGTAACCTCACAGTTTTATGCGGACGCCTCACAAATCGAACAGGGCATTAATGCGGTATATGGCACACTACAGTATACCGGGCAATATCAGCAGGCAATGCTGGTTATCGGGGAAATTCCTTCTGATAACACTTATGATGAGGTTCCGGCCAATGATTCATTTACCTATGGTGAATTTGATTTCTTTACCATTCAGCCTAACAATTCGCTTATTGCAAGTACCTGGAAAGATAATTATATCGGAATCCAGCAGGCTAATATTATCCTCAACAGAATTGACGCCATCCAGGACATGGCGCAGGCTACGAAGAACAACCGGATCGGTGAAATGAAGTTTCTGCGGGCGCTGATGTACTTTAATCTTGTAAGGGTATTCGGTGATGTCCCACTTGTAACCAAAGAAACCACTAATGTGAATGACTACTTCGGGCAGGGCAGGACGCCTGTTTCGGACGTGTATGCTTTCATAGAAAAGGAACTGAAAGATGCCATTCCGCTTTTACCGGCTGCAACCACACAGAAAGGAAGGGTGACCAAAGCGGCTGCGCTGGGCATACTGGGCAAGGTGCTCATTACAGAAAATAAATACAGCGATGCCCTACCTTATCTTTCGCAGATAGACGGATTGGGATACAGCCTGCTCTCTGACGTGTCTAAAATTTTTGATGTCACCAATAAAAATAATACTGAAATTATTTTTGATGTCCAGTTTGCTTCAGGAATTAACGGTAATTCGGAAGGAAGCCCGGCATTTCAGCTCTTCAGCCCATCGGGAACCGTGGCAGGCGCTAAAGGCCACAACTTGCCTACAAAAGAAATATACAACCTGTATGGTGCTAATGATCAAAGGAAATCGGCTTATATCGGGCTGACTTCCAACGGGATTCCATACACCAAAAAAATCGTAAAGACATCGAACGTAATTGCGGATGGCGGAAGCAATATCGTGGTGCTTCGCCTGGCTGATGTCTACCTGATGATGGCTGAATGTTATGCCAAGGCTAATGATTTGAGCAATGCTAATGGTTATCTGAATAAAATTAAAGCCAGGGCTGGCATTGCCAATGTAAACCTTGCTTCCCAGCAGGCTCTTCTTGCTGAGATCGATAAGGAAAGAAGACTGGAACTGGTTGGAGAAGGCCATCGCTGGTTTGATCTGGTAAGGACCGGGAAAGCCGTTCAGGTAATGACACAGCACTTTGCATCAACTCCCGGCTACAGTACAGCTACGATTAATCAGCATAACCTCCTGATGCCGGTTCCGCAGGGACAGATCAATACCGACCCTGCCATCAAACAAAATCCGGGATATTAAAAAAGTGTTATGGAGAAGATATGAGTATACCAAAAGATCGCAGCTCTCCTGCTGCTATTGGTTTTTTTGAGAAGTGCTTATCTTCATATAAGGCAAAAAGGATTATGCTGAATCTTGACAAAGCATGGGAATACATCCCTGAAACAAAAGAACTGGCGGATCTAACCGAAACTTCCCAGCAAATAATTATGAAAGGAAGTAAAAATGCCCCGGACCTGAAAAGGAAGTGATCAGATAAATTAAACTAAAAAAGAAAAAATATGAAGACTAAATTGTTATGCCTGCTGATCTTTGTTTCCGGAATTGTTTTCGGACAGAAGAAAATATCCCTGTCTCATTTTCCGGAAGATAAGGTGATGGTTATTGCCCACCGGGCCGACTGGCGGGAAGCCCCGGAAAACTCTGCCTGGGCAGTGAGAAAAGCCATTGAAAAAGGGATTGATATGGTAGAAGTAGACCTGGCCCTGACAAAAGACAGCGTTCTGGTCCTGATGCACGATAAAACCATCGACCGTACCACTACAGGAACCGGAAAACCCGCTGACTATACCCTGGCAGAACTCCGGAAATTCTCATTAAAAGACGGACTGGGAAGTACAACACAAATGAAAGTGCCTACCCTGGAAGAGATCTTGGACATTACCCAGGATAAAATCCTGATTAACCTGGACAAAGGGTTCGATTATATCAATATGGTCTATCCTTTATTAAAAAAAAGAAAGATGTTGGACCAGGTTTTATTTAAGGGAAGCGAAACCTATAAAGAGTTCAACCGTAAATACGGAACGATTAAAAATGATATCCATTTCATGCCTATTGTCAGGCTGAATCTAAAAGAAGGATGGCAGAAAATCACCGAATATACCGATCATTATCAAGTCTACGGCTTTGAGTTTACGGTAGGAGAGACGGAACAGAATATGATTGACTTTAATAAAGTCAGGGAAAAAGGTTGCAGGGTGTGGGTCAATGCGCTCTGGCCACACCACAATGCAGGACATAATGATGATCTGGCTTTAGAAAATCCCGAAGTGTACGAATGGTTTTTAAAAAATAAGGTCAATATGATCCAGACCGATCGTCCCAAGGAACTGATCGGATTCCTGAAAAAGAAGGATCTTTACTATTAATGTACGGTACTTTCAAAAATTGGAATCGGCGGAGCCAAAGGCTCCGCCGATTCTTTTATCATTATTGACTGTAACAGCAATGCCTATTTCTGATGGTTATACATCAGCTGATAGTATTCATCTGCCATCCGGTCACTGTTGAACTGGTCCTTTACATCTTCCATGGAATTGTACTGGATCTTCCTCCATTGTGACGGTTGATCATAATAGGTAGGAAGAATTTCATTTTCAAGGATTTCATACAGCGTATTGAGGTCGTGGTTGTCCTGCTCATAAATGCTGGTGTTCATATAATCCGCTTTAGGGACTACGAATGAATTTTCTCCGTGTTTCGCAAATTCAGGGATCCAGCCGTCATCTGTTGAAAGGTTTACCGAACCGTTCATAGCCGCCGTCATTCCTGAAGTACCGGAAGCTTCCCTCGGTACCCGTGGATTGTTGAGCCATAAGTCAGAGCCCTGTTTCAGCGATTTGCTTAGGGAAAGTTCATATCCCGTAAGTACAGCCATATTTTTATTATTTTTACTTTCTTCCACCAGCGAATTAAAGGTAGAAATCGCAGCATAATCCATCGGATAAGGTTTTCCAGCCCAGATGATCTGAACCGGGTATTTCGGGTTGTTCAGGAGCCTGTAAAACCTGTCCTTATCATGGAGGAGGAGATCAGCACGCTTGTAGCCCGCGAAACGCCTTGCCCAGACAATGGTGAACACATCAGGATCAAACAGGTTCCCGGTTTGGTCTGCCACGATTTTGAACAGCCTTTTCTTCAGGTGTTTTTTCCGGAAATCAAATGCCGTTTCATCGTTTTCATCCTTTGCATTGTACAGAGGTTTGTCTGCCCAGTATTTAAAATCCTGGGCGTTGGTAATGGAAGTGATTTCGCAGATCCCCGGATATTTGTGCCACAACGTATTGGAAACCTCTCCGTGAAGTTTTGAAACCCCATTGGCAATTCCGGACATTTTAAGCGCACATAAAGAATGGTTGAAGCGGTCATCGTCAGTTCCTTCAATCTGCTTTACCTCTTCCATACTAAGCCCGGAAAAATATGACATATCATAGCAAAGCTTAAGATTATGCTTCTCATTACCGGCCTCTTCAGGAGTATGGGTGGTGAAAACCAGCTTTTCTTTCACACGTTTCATATCGCCATCGTACTTTTTCAGCAGATGGAATGCTGCGGGGAGACCATGGGCTTCATTCAGATGGTATACTTCCCGTTCTATATTCATTTCATCCAGCAGTCTTGCGCCTCCTTTTCCTAGAAGAATATACTGCGCCAGCTTGGTGGATTCATTGGCATCATACAGTTTATGGCAGATCGTTTTAGACACGTGATCGTTTTCAGGAACGTCGGTGGAAAGGAAAAACATTGGAGCCGTATTGAAGATTTCAGGATCCAGGTACCATACCTTCACCCAAACCGGGGCACTATGAATTTCAATCTGGAATTTAATTCCCATATCCTCAAGAAAGCTGTACATTTTTTTGGTCCAGACCGGTTGCAGGGTCTGGTCATGGTTTCTTGCCTGGTCATAATATCCGAATTTCCACAGGATACCGATTCCCACCAGATCCTGCTTCAGGTTATACGCACTTCTCATATGCGATCCCGCAAGGAATCCCAATCCGCCTGAATATATTTTTAATACCTGTTCAATAGCAAATTCCATAGAGAAATAAGCTACCTTTTTAGAGTATTTAGGATTGACGTTGTAGGGTATTTCAAAGTTTTTAAAATCCATAAAACACAGTTTTGTTTTGAATTGGCAAAGGTAATTAATTATGAAAACAAACTTTATATTAATTATTTGATAATTAAGGTTTCAAGCGTGTATCAGATGTTTTTTTTAACTACCTTTAGAATGTAATTTTTTGGTAATCAAAGATCAGGCACTAAAACCATACCATTGTGCCTGTATGGGGAACACAAAAAATAAACACATGAAAAAAGCATTTTCTGATGAAGATTTAATTAAAAATCTCAGTTTATACTATCTGAACCGGCATCTCAAGAAGAAGCCGATAGAGAAATACCACCGTGCCATAGATGAGTCATCCCTGCATGACAGGGAGAAGTACAGGAAAAAATCTGAAATTTTACTGCTGAATGCTTTTATGCATCATTTTCCCAGCGTAAAGTTTGAGGACCTTACCTGCGAAAGTCCGGATTTCATTGCTACGCTGGACGACAAAAAGATTGGAATTGAATTGACGGAAGTGATCAACCATTTGGAAATGAAAAAAATGGAGAGCAGCCTTAATAAAATATTCCGTCAGGCAGAAATACTATTGGAACAGGAAAACACTACGAAATATCGTGGTGTTTATTTTTTGGAGTTTCAGCCCAACCTTAAATTCCATCATCCCGAAGATCAGCAGGAAATCATTCTGTCCATTTATAAAAGCATCCGCAAAAACAGGCCTTCGGGACATGTCCGGAACCTCAGGAAATCCTTTCACCGAAGGAATGTATTCATCACCCATGAATACAATATGAGCCTTTTTGACGAACTCTGTTCCGAGAAAATCATGGAGCTGATCGAGAAGAAGAATGAGAAATTTCCTTATTATGATTCTTCGGTGGATGAATGCTGGCTTGTTATCGTATCGGATATGAATTCCCTGGCGTCCCGGTATACATTTATCCAGGATAAAGAGCAGCTCAGGGAAGTCAGAAGCCCGTTCCACAAAATATTCCATCTGGAGAACCTTTGCGGGAACCTCACGAATATCAAGTAATATAGAGGATCCGGGATCAATAAAGCATTGTTCAGGAGCTTTTTCCCGCTTTTCGCACTCGCTATTTTTGTGTTTCGGGCGGCGGCAAAGCCGCCGCCCGAAACACAAAAATGAGCTCAGGCAAATGCTCCAATCGGGGCTAGGATTAGGGGCATGAGGAATTATCTGCATCAATTCAAAACCAGTCGGTTAAATGCTTAACTTTGATCAAAACAATTTTATGAAAGACCTGTTGATCAAAAGATTTCAGTATTATAAATCTCTGGGAGACCAAACTTTCACACAACTTTCAGAAGAGCAGATGTTCTGGCAGTATAACGAGGAAAGCAACTCTATAGCAGTAATCGTAAAGCATATCACCGGAAACATGCTTTCCAGGTGGACCAATTTTTTGACGGAAGACGGCGAAAAGGACTGGCGTAACCGGGATGAAGAATTTATCAATGTTCTTATGACTAAAAGTGAAATTCTGGAGTCCTGGGAAAAAGGCTGGGACTGCCTTTTTGGTGCGCTGGACCAGATCAATGAGGAAAATATTCATGCAACCGTTTATATACGGGGTGAGGCGCATTCCGTTCTTGATGCCATTCTGCGTCAGCTTGCCCATTACCCGTACCATATAGGTCAGATTATTTATATTGCCAAAATGGTGAAGAATGAAGATTGGAATACCCTGTCTATTGCCAGAAATAAATCCGGGGAATTTAATGCAGGTATGAAACGCCATTTTAGATAGTCCTTAATATGAAGAACTTCATCATCGAAAAGAATAGAGGCATTGTTTCTGAACACTTTCTGGATAAAAATATCGCAGATTTTGATTCTGCCTGTACCTATATTTCAGCATTGCCTTACAAACGTAACAAGGACAAAAGCAATATTCTGTGAGTTTTTCATGAATTAGGAGGAACCTGTAGTACAAAACACGCTGTTTTAAGGAAGCTGGCATTTGAAAATGGCCGGACGGAGACGAAATTAATGCTGGGTATTTTTAAAATGAATTTGGAATACACCGATAAGATTAAAAATACCCTGAATAAATTTGGTCTGAAATACATTCCTGAAGCCCACAATTATCTTAAAATTGAAGATGTGTACTTTGATCATACACGGCTAAGTTCAGATTACAATGATTTTAAAAATAAATTGTTGATTGAAAAGGAAATAGAATATAATGAAATTGTTGAAGAAAAGATTTTGTATCATAAAAATTTTCTTGAAAAATGGATAGCTGCGGAATCTATTCCATATAGTTTAAATGAAATTTGGAATATCAGGGAACAATGCATTCAGGATTTACAGGAAAAAGATCATATAGAATTTGAAAATTCCTCTCCAGTCTGCTATCATAATAGCCCTGAGGTCAGGGATGACTTTCAGGATGAAACGCGTCACTAATCGGAAAAACCTCTGTCTGGTTAAAATACTGACAGATAAATGCCTTATATAATGGACCATAGAAGGTATCAATAGAGTATTACCGTTAAAAGTATTATCTTTGCACCCTAAAAATCAGGAGTTATCCATGTCTACTTTTCACAGAACTGCCGCATACCATACCTTAGGCTGCAAATTGAATTTTGCGGAAACATCTACCATTGCCCGTCAGCTGACGGATGCCGGATACCATAAGGTGAGTTTTGATGATAAGGCAGATGTATATGTGATCAACACCTGTTCGGTAACTGAAAATGCAGACCGGGAATGTAAGCTTCATGTAAAAAGAGCCATGAAAGCCAATCCTGAAGGGCTGGTTGTAATTGTAGGCTGCTATGCACAGCTGAAACCTGAGGAGATTTCACAGATTACCGGTGTAGACCTCGTTTTAGGAGCCAAGGAGAAATTCAACATCCTCAGTTATCTGGATGATCTGGAAAAATCTGAAAGCAATGGAACCGTACACTCCTGTGAGATTGAAGAGACAGATTTTTTCATCGGGAGCTATTCTATCGGTGACCGGACCAGGGCTTTCCTGAAAGTGCAGGACGGCTGTGATTACAAATGTACCTATTGTACCATTCCGCTGGCCAGAGGGATCTCACGTTCAGACACCATCAATAATGTACTGAATAATGCCCGCGAAATTGCTGCAAGAGATATTAAGGAAATCGTTCTTACCGGCGTGAATATCGGGGATTATGGTAAAGGGGAATTCGGGAATAAAAGACATGAGCATACTTTCCTCGACCTTATTTCCGAGCTCGACCAAGTGACCGGAATAGAAAGAATCCGGATTTCTTCTATAGAACCCAATCTGCTGAAGGATGAAAGCATTGAACTGGTGTCCAGAAGCAAAAGCTTCGTACCCCATTTTCATATCCCATTACAGTCGGGAAGCGATGATCTGCTTAAAAAGATGAAGCGCCGCTACCTTACCGGTTTGTACCGCAACAGGGTAAACAAAATCCGTGAAGTAATGCCTCATGCTGCTATTGGAGTTGACGTGATTGTAGGCTTCCCGGGAGAAACCGAAGAACGTTTTATGGAAACCTATAATTTCCTGAATGAACTTCCTATTACCTATCTCCACGTATTTACCTATTCCGAAAGGGAAAATACAGAAGCTGCCGGAATGGAAGGTGTAGTACCTGTTTCTGAAAGAAAGAAAAGAAACAAAATGCTCAGGATCCTGTCTGAAAAGAAAAAAATGGCTTTCTATCAGGAGCAGCTTGGTAAAACCTTGCCTGTATTATGGGAGCATGAAAACAAAGATGGTAAGATGTTCGGTTTTACTGAGAATTATGTTAGGGTTCAGAAAGATTTTGATCCTTCCTCTGTCAATCAGATCGAGTTTCTCAAACTGGAAAAAATTGAAGCTGACGGCACAGTATCCGTCATGAGTTCTTTTGAAACGTTTCTTGAAAAAATATAAAAGGAATACTATACGTGCTTCAATGCTTAGGCCCGGATTAACTTCAGTTATTTTCGACGGCGATCCTCTGGGTGCTTTAAATAGTAATATATTGCGATAGACAAACTACCCAGGAATTTGCTTTGGCGCTCAGGATTTACGGAATTTATGATACTCCCGTAAAGTTTTTTTTCTTTATTAAAATTAAAACTCGTCACTGGATTTTCAACGAAAAAACTCAAAAGTCTTTACATGTACATTAATAGATCCGGAGAATATACCTTTCGTGTATCATTATTCTGATTTTCTTGGGATGTGGTAGGCATTTTGCAGCAATCTTTAGAAAATAAAAATCCAAGTGATATGAGAGACAAATTTTTGTTGTGGGGCGCAATTATTGTAGCCATTGCCTGGGCCGTTGCATTCTTAATCAGAGCAGACTGGTGGATTCCTTTTTTTCTCACCATTATCTATGCGATTGGGGTATATAATGTAACTCAAACCAAGCATGCTATTTTAAGGAATTTTCCGGTACTGGGATACTTCAGGTATTTTTTTGAAAGTATTTCCCCGGAAATGCAGCAGTATTTTATTGAAAGGGAGACAGATGGGAAACCTTTCCCCCGCAATCAACGTTCTGCAGTTTACCGCCGGGCAAAAAATCTTGGTGATACTGTTCCTTTTGGAACCCAGCTAGAAGTAAACCATAGGAAATATGAAGGCATCAAGCATTCCATCTATGCTAAAATGCCGTCCGAAGAGCTCCCCAGAGTATGGGTAGGAGGCGAACAATGTACACAGCCTTACCATGCCTCTTTACTAAATATTTCAGCAATGAGTTTTGGGGCTTTGAGCGACCGGGCACAGATTGCACTGAACCGGGGAGCAAAAAAAGGAAATTTTTATCATAATACCGGTGAAGGAGGAATTTCGCCTTATCATATGGAAGGTGGGGATCTCTGCTGGCAGATCGGAACCGGATACTTCGGATGCAGGGATGATGAAGGGAAATTCAATCCTGACCTCTTTAAAAAATATTCCACACTACCGAATGTAAAAATGATTGAGATTAAGTTATCTCAGGGTGCCAAACCGGGTCATGGGGGTGTTTTACCCGGAGTGAAAAATACTCCGGAAATTGCTAAAATCCGTCATGTAACCCCGGGAATTACGGTTCTTTCTCCTCCTGCCCATTCAGCTTTTTCCGATGCTGCAGGTTTACTGAGGTTTGTTCAGCAGCTGCGGGACCTTTCAGGAGGTAAACCGGTAGGTTTTAAGCTTTGTATAGGAGACACCAAAGAATTTGAAGATATCTGTGTTCAGATGAATGTTTTAAAGATTTATCCGGATTTTATTACTGTCGATGGTGCTGAAGGAGGAACAGGTGCAGCGCCTCCTGAATTTTCAGATGGTGTCGGAATGCCTTTGGAACCGGCATTAATTTATGTAAATAAAATTCTCAGCCGCTATAATGTAAGGAAAAAGCTTAGGGTAATCGCCAGCGGAAAAGTACTGACCAGCCTGGATATTTTAAGAGCTGTTGCCATGGGGGCCGATATGTGTAACAATGCAAGAGGGTTCATGTTTTCACTGGGCTGCATTCAGGCATTGCGCTGTAATAATAATAAATGTCCTACCGGGGTGGCGACCCAGGATAAAATGTTGGTTAAAGGACTTGATGTTACCGATAAAAGTGAGCGGGTATACCATTTTCACAAAAATACGCTTCATACATGCAATGAACTTATTGCAGCGGCAGGAAGAAGCTCATATGAGGAGGTAGATGCCAATATGTTTATGCGAGGCGATGAATTTGACCATCTTTCTGACCTGTTTTTTCCTGATGTACTGGGAAATGTAAGGCAGCATGCGAAATATTAAATAAAAAAACGCTTCAAAAATTCTGAAGCGTTTTTTTAATTTCTATTTATCGATCTCAGGCCGGGGAGTAACAGCATTATATAATTGGAAGTTAAATACAAAACATCTGTTCTGAAGTGATGTACCAACATAATTATAATGGGTATCCCTGCCAAAAGCAGCCTTAGAAGGAACAATGATTACTCCCTGAAGGTTATATCCGTCACCATCCGGCTTATTGTCAAAAGACTTAAAGTATTTAAGTCCTTCCTGGAAGCCTTCTATTTCATAGTAGCTTCTTTGTTTAGCTGCATCAGAAGTAGCACTATTGATTATATAATTTTTCACATAATAAAACATAGGGTCTGTTATAGGAGATCCCTGTATATCAATGGTATTGATAAGTATGCCGGAATAAGAGTTATTGAACGCTACTTTTCCGTCGGTATTGGTAGCAAGATAATAATTTCCTCTGATCATCGTGCGGATCATAGTATCGGTTCCGATGGTTTTTCCTGTAGCAGGCTGTGCTCCATCCCTGATGATATAGATAACTCCAGAAGGAAGTTTTACAGGATTGAGTTCAGAAAGCTTCTTGTAATTGTCATCAGTAGCATCCGTACTGCTGAAAGCTTTTATATTTCCTTGGGTATCCAGGTAATTGTCATCCATAAACTTTTGGATAGCCTGCTCATCATATGAATTCCTGACTGAGATGTCTTCCGGCTCCACAAAAGTTTCGGTATCATCATCCTTTTTACAGGCAGAGAAACACAAAGATCCTGCAAGGATATATAAAAATATTTTTTTCATTTCAAAAACTTTAATTACTTTACAAATAATATAACGGCAAAAGTATAAAAAAATATGAGAATAGATAAATTTTTATGGAGTATTCGCTTCTATAAAACGAGAACGGTTTCTGCGGAGGAAATTAAAAAGAACAGGGTTGCTATTGGTGATTCTGTAGTGAAATCATCCAAAGAAGTAAAAGAAGGAGATGTGATTAAAGTTCGTAAAAACCAGATCGATTATAAAATCAAAGTATTACAGATTCCCAAAAGCAGGCTAGGAGCTAAACTTGTACCGCTTCATATCAAAGATGTAACGGATAAAGAACAGTATGAACTCCTGAAATTGCGTAAAGCTTCCCAGGACTATTACAGAATAAAGGGAGAAGGCAGGCCTACCAAAAAAGACAGGAGGGAAATGGATGATTATGTTGGCAATGATATTGCTTCTGACTTTACCGACTGGGATGATTTCTTCGGGGAAAAAGGAGATGGCGAGGAGGAAGAATCATAAAGCTCTACTGATAGAGCTTTTCTATGATTTCACCTACAATAGCCTCAGGCTCTCTGGCATCAGTGCTTACACTAAACTGGGATTTGCCATAGAATTCATTCCTCTCAAACAGATGTTTGGCAATGAATTCTGGCAGGTCTTCATCGGTAATGCGAGCAATCAGCGGCCTTTTGTCTTTTTGCCTAAGCAGCCTTTCAGATAAAGTGGCGACAGATGCTTTAAGGAAGATACTTTTTGAATTATGGTTGATAATTTCCATATTATTATAGTACACAGGCGTTCCTCCGCCAAGGCTCAGGATAATATTTTCTTCAGTAGCCAGAATTTCTTCCAGAATTTCTCTTTCCAGTTTTCTGAAGTAAATTTCTCCCTTCTTTTCAAAGATTTCAGGAATGGTTAATTTACTCCTTTTTGAAATCTCTTTATCGAGGTCAATCAGCCTAAAACCGAGTTTGTCGCTTAATGTTTTGGAAATGTGAGATTTGCCGCTTCCCATGTATCCTACAAGTGAAATTATCATGAATTTTTTTTTAAACAAATTTGCAAAAAAGTTTTGAGAAATAAAAAAAAGCTATATCTTTGCACCACTTAAAACAAGGGACATTACTTTAATGAAAACTTGATTAATAAAGTGACCGACTCGGTAGCTCAGCTGGTAGAGCAATACACTTTTAATGTATGGGTCCTGGGTTCGAATCCCAGCCGGGTCACAAGCAAAAAATTACTGGATTTTGTAATTTTATTTGCCTGCGTGGTGAAATTGGTAGACACGCCATCTTGAGGGGGTGGTTTCCTAAGGATGTGCTGGTTCGAGTCCAGTCGCAGGCACTGCAAAAATTTGAAATAATTAATATTGACGAATTAAAATTTATTTTATATTTATCATTATTAATTGTGGCCGACTCGGTAGCTCAGCTGGTAGAGCAATACACTTTTAATGTATGGGTCCTGGGTTCGAATCCCAGCCGGGTCACAGTTTACTGAAAAGTAAATTTTTTTCATATTAATATTTTGTGATTTGGTGTTTCAAAGGCTTCCTCAAGAAGCCTTTGATTTTTTTATATTACTCCAGGTGTATGTTGTCTATAAGTCTTACTCCATCTACAATAACAACGATGAAAGCCCTGTAATTTTTATTTTTGTAAAAAAAATCGGTTTCCTTCAGGGTTTTTTCGTCAGCGATTAGGAAATATTCTAATTCCATGCCACGCTGATTCTCAAAAATGTCTTTTACTCTCGCTTTTATTTCAGGTATGGTTAAAACCCTGAACCATTTATTGACCTCTTTTAAGGTTTCATAAATAATTTTTGATGCTTTTCTTCGCTCCGGGTCAAGCCTTTGATTTCTGGAACTTAAAGCCAGCCCGTTTTCTGTCCTTAGGATTGGTACGCCATGGATATTTATCTGAAGTTTTTTATTTTCAACCATTTTTTTTATAATTGCCAGCTGCTGAAAATCCTTTTCTCCGAAATAGGCATTGTCAGGCTTTACCTGCCTGAACAGTTCTTCAACAACTGTTCCTACACCGTTAAAATGCCCCGGTCTGGATTTTCCTTCCATTTCATCTTCCAGTCCGCCGAAGTCATATAATTTGCTTTCCGTTTTTTCAGGATAAATATCAGTAACCTCAGGAATATAAACGGCATCAACCAATCCGGAATCTTCCAGCATCTTAATATCTTTCTTAATATCTCTGGGGTACTTTGCAAGATCTTCTGCATTGTTAAACTGAGTAGGATTGACGAAAACAGAAGATATGACAAGGTCATTTTTTTTCCTTGCTTCTGCATACAGGGACAGATGGCCGTCGTGTAATGCTCCCATAGTAGGAGCAAACCCTATCCGTTTACCCATTTCTTTCTGCCGCTCAATAAAATCCTGAAGGGTTTTTTTATTTTTTAAAACTTCCATAGCATAATTATAATAGTATTTCAAAAATACTAAAAATATCATACAGTAAAGTGGGTTTTTCGTAATCCGGGCTGAGGAATTGTCGTAAAAAAGTGTTAATTAAAATTATGTTGGATGTTTTTTTGTAATTTTGCACATTAAAGCGTTTTTACAAAAATTAGATAGAGTTTATGCCGAATCAAAAGATACTGTATATTACTACAGAGATGTATCCGTACCAAGAAGATACCAACATGGCTGCAGTGGTGAATAAAATGGCACTTAAAATGCACAATGAAGGCAATGATGTAAGAGTTTTTATGCCAAGATTTGGACAGATAAGTGAACGAAAATTCCAGCTTCATGAAGTCATCCGCCTTTCAGGAATGAATATTATTATCAATGACCTTGATCAGCCCTTAATTATTAAGGTAGCTTCGCTGCCGGGAGAAAGGCTTCAGGTTTATTTTATCGATAATGAAGAATATTTCAAAAGGAAACAATATTATTTCGATGACGAAGGAACTCCTTTTCCTGATAATGATGAAAGGGCAATTTTCTTTGCAAGAGGGGTCATAGAAACGATTAAAAAGCTCAACTGGGTACCGGATGTAATTCATCTTAACGGATGGATGGCTTCTTTTGTTCCGGTTTACCTTAAAACCTATTACGAATCAGATACCTATTTTAAAGATGCCAGAATTGTACTTTCTTTATACAACGAAAAGGATGCCGAACTGGATCAGAATATCGGGGAAAAACTGAAATTCGATAATATCTCCGGGCTTAAGGCATTAGATAAGCCTACCATCCAGAGTTTTGTGATTGAAAGCATGAATTATGTGGATATGGTAGTGAAAGGAGATGAATTTCTGGAAGGAAACCTGGATACTGCTTTCAATGAAACCCCGACTCAGAAATCAGAATACCTGGATGTCGATTCAATCAATCAACTTTATTAAAAACACAGTTTAATGACTCATACAATTAAAAAAGTTTTCGCTGTAATTTTCATGGCGATTTTCGGAAGTGTATTGCTTTATAACTGCGAACCGGATCCGGATACTCTTGGAGAGCAGCTGTTCTTAGGGGATGCGGCACAGGGCAAGGTAGACTCTCTGGATGTTATTGCATTCACAATCAAAAATAATGACAGCATCAGAAGTGATGCAGCGAAGCTCGATTCAGCAGTGCTAGGTGCCTTTAAGGAAGATCAGTTCGGTATGCAGAGAGCTTCTTATCTTACCCAGCTCAGGTTATCAACTTATAATCCCGATTTTGGAGCTAATGCCGTGGTAGATTCTGTAGTATTGGTTATGAAGCCTCAGTATGCAGTAGATTCAGTGAAGACAACGACAAATGAAGACTATATTTATCCGGACGGAAATGTAGCGGCTAAAAAAGTAGTTAATACTTATCCGGTAAGAAAATTTGGGAAAGCAAAAAAAACACTGAATATTAAAGTGTATGAAGTATTGGACTTCCTGAAAGGAGCTTCAGATACTGTGAAATCTAATCAGGTATTTGAATATAATACTGCTAATATAGGTTCTAAAACTTTTGACGGTAATATCAATTCAGTTACTATTACAAAAGATTCTGATAATTCCTCTATATTCACATCGTCTGCACCTGGCATCAGAATTAATCTGGACAAAACTTTGTTCCAGAACAAAATTATTGCTAAAAAAGGTCAGCCAGAGTTACAGGACCCTTCGAATTTTATAAGACATTTTAGAGGTCTCAGGATTGCAGTTGATGAGAACGATGGATATTTGTTTAAATTCTCTCCAAATTCTATGGAACTGATCATGTATTATAAATATGATAAGCCAGATAATGGTTCTACCACCAGGACTTCTGCGAATTATGCTTTTGTTTTGGGTGCAGGAAATGCACATATCGGCCAATATGAGTATGACCGTTCGGGATCTGCCTACTCAACTGCTGCATTGGGGAATTTCAATACAGGAGCTGCCAAACTTTTTGCACAAGGAATGGGAGGTCCATCAATAGGGATTAAGCTTCCTGATGAAACAATCAATAAACTGACTCAGCTGTACCAGAATAATAAAGCTGCTATTATCAGTGCTAAAATCAGACTCTATACTGATCCTGTTTCATGGAACAATAATTATACTAAACCGAGAGAATTTACTTTTTTACAGAAATATAGAGATTTAACAAAAATTAATCCTAAAACTAATCAGCCTGTAACAGTGACCAACTTTACAGATGATTTTTTAAGTCTGGCGGGATTATCACAATTTAAAATATACCAGTCTAATAATTTAAATAAAAATCCGGCATACTATGATTTTACTGTTACAAAATCGGTAAAAGATATTTTGGAAAAACAGGATTATAATGCTGATAAAAAAGCCAGCCTATACTTCAGAATTGATATGGGCAGATTTCTAAATAATATTGCCAATACAGCATTTGAAGGACCGAAATCCACATCCAATGCTTTTGCAACAAGCAGAGCTGTATTTGTAGGGTCTGATCCATCTAACAAATATAAAGCTCAGCTGAGAATTATTTACGGAACAAAATAAAAATAAACACAATCTAATACATTAATATAAATTATGTGCGGAATAGTAGGATATACAGGATTTCAGGATGCCTATAGTATAGTGATCAATGGTCTAAGGAGGTTGGAATACCGCGGTTATGACAGTGCAGGAATTGTACTTGAAAAGTCAGATAATACATTTGAGGTTCAGAAAACGAAAGGAAAGGTAGATGATCTTGTTGGTATTTCGAGCCAACTGGAAGGTACTGCCCATATAGGAATGGGCCATACCCGTTGGGCTACCCATGGTGTGCCTAGCGACAGAAACTCCCATCCTCATGTATCGAACAATGGTAAAATAGCCGTAGTCCATAATGGAATCATTGAAAATTATGATACCATTAAAATCATGTTGAGCGATAAAGGATTTACTTTTCAGTCAGAGACAGATACTGAAGTATTGGTAAATCTTATCCAGTATTTTATGGATCTTAATGTGGAAATGGATTTCCCTACAGCAGTACGTTATGCCTTGAATGAGGTGTATGGAGCGTATGCTATAACCGTAATGCACGAAGACTATCCAGGGGTACTTGTCGTTGGAAGACTGGGATCACCTTTAGCAATTGGTATCGGAGATAATGAATATTTTATTGCGTCTGATGCTTCTCCTTTCGTGGAATTTACAAAAGAAGCCATTTATCTTGAAGAAGGTCATATGGCTACCATCTCATTGGAAAATGGAGTAGATATCAGAACTATCAATGATAATTCCAAAATTGAACCTGAAATTCAGGAGCTTAAATTAAGTCTTGAACAGATTGAAAAAGGAGGTTTTGAGCATTTTATGCTTAAAGAAATCTTCGAGCAGCCAAAATCCATCCATGACACCATGCGAGGCAGGCTTCTGGTAGAGGAAGGCATTATAAAAATGGCGGGTATCTGGGACCATCTTGAGCGTTTTAAGAATGCCAACAGAATTATCATTATTGCCTGTGGAACTTCCTGGCATGCCGGTCTTATCGGAGAATATCTTATTGAAGAATATGCAAGAATACCGGTTGAGGTAGAATATGCATCAGAGTTCAGATATAGAAATCCAATTATTACGGATAAAGATGTAGTCATTGCCATTTCTCAGTCCGGAGAAACTGCCGATACGATGGCGGCTTTGAAACTGGCTAAAGAAAGAGGTGCTTTCATTTATGGTATCTGTAATGTGGTGGATTCTTCAATTGCCAGGATTACCGATGCCGGTTCTTATACCCATGCCGGTCCTGAAATCGGTGTAGCTTCCACAAAAGCATTTACGGCACAGCTGACGATTCTCAGCCTAATTGCATTAAAGCTCGGTAAGCATAACGGGAACTTAGGTAACGCAGATTTTATGAGCCTGATCGCGGAACTGGACGCACTTCCTAAAAAAATTGAAGAAGTATTGGAGTCTACTCACGAGCTGACACAAGCCATTGCAAAAGATTTTATTAGTGCCACCAATTTCCTTTACTTAGGAAGAGGATACAATTATCCGGCAGCATTGGAAGGAGCATTGAAGCTTAAAGAAATTTCTTATATCCATGCTGAAGGCTATCCGGCCGCAGAAATGAAACATGGACCTATTGCACTGATTGATGAAAACATGCCAATAGTTATTATTGCTCCAAAGAAAGGACACTATGATAAAATTGTAAGCAATGTTCAGGAAATTAAAGCAAGAAAAGGAAAGGTAATAGCAGTAGTTAATAAAGGAGATCAGCAGGTAAGTGCAATGGCAGACTATGTTATTGAGATCCCTGAAACTTCAGAATGTTTCTCACCTATCGTGGCTTCCGTACCTCTGCAGCTATTGGCTTATTATATTGCAGTATACCGCGGAGCAAATGTTGATCAGCCGAGAAACCTTGCAAAATCCGTCACTGTAGAATAAAAACAATGCACAAATAAAATAAATTTAGATTTCCTCCGTTATTTCAAAAAAAATCTTAAAAGTTTCTTAAAAAAATTATATATTTACGGCTTAATTATAAAAATTAACATGAAAAGGATATTTCTTTTATTAGTGTCTGCGTCGGTAGCATCGGTATCTTGTTCAGGTGGAGGATCTTCTTCCGTTGGTAAACCGGGAACAAAAGGAGAATTGATACCTAGAGAAAAAACGAAATCATTTGTTGCAGAAAGACCTTACGGTATGGTTGCAATTCCTGCAGGATCATTCGTTGCAGGTCTCGCTGATCAGGATCCTACAAATACTCCTGAAAAAGCGGCTCTGAAAACGGTTACTGTTTCTTCTTTCTTTATGGATGAAGCGGAAACTACCAATGCAGAATACAGAGTATTTATCAATTATGTAAGAGATTCTATCGCGAGAACTATGCTTGCTGAAGCTGCCGGAGAAGGAGGAGAAGGTAAAGGAAGAGGAACAAGCATCGGTGATTATGCATATCTTGCACAAAAAGAAGAAAACTTAACACCATATCAGGAATATCTTGAAGGACAGGGAGGAAGAGAAGATGGCTATGACCCAAGCAAAAAACTGGACTGGAAAGTTCCATTGCACTGGAATACCAATAAATATCCTGATGTAGAATATGCAGAAGTATTGGAATCTATGTATTTACCGGCATCATCAAGAGTAGGTAATGAAAGGATTCTGGATGTTAGCAAACTGAAGTATAACTACAAATGGGGCGATATGGATGTAGCAATTGCAGATAACCAAAGAGGAGTAAACTACCTCAAAAGTGAAAGCATTGCTATTTATCCTGATACCACAGTTTGGGTAAAAGATTTTCATTTTGCATATAATGAGCCGTTATTTGAACAGTATTTCTGGCATAAGGCTTACAAAGACTATCCTGTAGTAGGGGTAACCTGGGATCAGGCTAGAGCCTACTGTAATTTCAGAACTAAGCTGAAAACAGATTATAATGAAAGTTTAAAAAGAAGAAAACAAAGACCAATGATATTCCGTCTTCCTACTGAAGTTGAGTGGGAATATGCAGCAAGAGGCGGAATGCAGAATGCTACCTATCCTTGGGGAGGTCCTTATTTAATGGACGACAGAGGTTGCTATTTAGCTAACTTCAAACCTAAGAGAGGTAACTATATGGAAGATGAGAAAAAAGGTACTTACACATATACAGCTCCGGTAAAGAAATTTAAGAAAAATGGATTCGGATTGTATGATATGGCTGGAAACGTTGCAGAATGGACGGAATCTGCCTATAATAATTCTTCACCAGCATTCTCTTCAACACTTAACCCTTCTACAAAAGACAGAACTGATGACAAAAGGTCTGTAAGAGGAGGTTCTTGGAAAGATGTTGGTTATGCACTGATGACAGGAGCAAGAGACTGGGAAAGAAAAGATTCTGCAAGAAGCTATATCGGATTCAGAACAGTACAGGACATTCCTGAAGCAGCTGTTAAACCAAGAAGAGTTAGCAGATAATTCAATCAGACCATTATTATTACTTTTCAATAACAATTTTATTTAACTTAAAAAAAACTGACTTATATGTTTAAGACTAAAGATGCTTGGATGAATTTCTTTTATTCATTCGGTGCTGCAATTGTAATTCTTGGGGCTTGGCTTAAAATCACCCACATTACTTTGGGACCTATTAATGGTAACATGGCTCTTACAGTGGGACTTATCACAGAAGCTATCATTTTCATCATCTTTGCTTTCGACCCGCCGAAATCAGAAGAGTCTTATGCTTGGGAAAATGTATATCCTGAACTTTTGGATAAGCATGCTAATCCTAACCCTCTACATTCAAATGTATCCAAAAGTAATGCTGCTGCTCAGTTTGCTGAATTGGAAAATTCACTTTCAACTAAACTGGACAAAATGCTTCAGGATGCGAAACTTGATGTTCAGTTATTCGAAAGATTAAGAACAGGGATTGATAAATTTTCAAACTCAGTAGATCAGATCAACCAGACGGTGGATGTTTCTGCTTCTACTCATAAATACAATGACCAGTTGAATAAAGCTGCCCAACATATGGAAAGCATGAACGCACTGTATGCTATGCAGCTGGAAAGCGGACAAAGACAGGCAGAATTCGCTAAAAAATATGTGAGCGATATGCAAAAGTCTGTTGAGCATTCTGAAAAATTCAACCAGGAATTGCAAGGTTTAACGTCTAACTTGAATAATTTAAACAGGGTTTATGGTGGTATGCTAACCGCAATGAAGTCTTAATTCCAAAACCATTTCTAATATAAAACTTAATTAAAAACAAAAGAAAAGAGAATGGCACAAGGAAAACAGACCCCTCGTCAGAAGATGATCAACCTGATGTATTTGGTGTTCATCGCGATGATGGCCCTAAATATTGATGCAGAAATCATCAGGTCATATTATGACTCTACAAAAGCTCTTAATGAAACCAGGACCTTAACGGAAAGAAAAAACGAAAGGATTTTCGAAAGGACTCTTGAAGCAAAAGCCCTGCAGGTACCGGATACTTACGCTCAGCCTTGGCAGCAGTATCAGGTTTTAAGAGATAAAATCAATGGATTGGTAAAATCCGCTCAGGATATCAAAGATCTTCTTAAGAAGAAATCTGAATTCCATGAGAAAGACCAGGCCGGAAAAGATGTGGATGTAAGCGAAAACTTCGCTGCACTAAATAACAATGAAGCTACTACGGAATACTTCTTTAAAGAAGGAGATGAAAATACCCCTTCTAAAGGAGCTTTAGAGCTTAAAGCTAAAATTGACGATGTAAGGAACTATATCAATGCCACTTTTGGAAATAACCCTCAGCTGAAAGACTTGGTGGAAAGAGCCAATAAATCTCTGATTGCAGAATATCCAAAAGGGAAATCGCCTAATGAGAAAACGTGGTTCCAGAATAAATTCTACCACCAGCCGCTGATTGCTGCGATATCCAATCTTGAGATTATCCAGAATGATGCAAGAAACGTGCAATCTGATGCATTAGCATTAATGCTGCAGGAAAAAGTTGATGCAAGCATCAAATTTTCTAACTATGAGCCGATTGTTTCCGGTCCAACGGATATTCAGTCAGGAAAGCAGGCAGATGTTACTGTGATGTTGGGTACCTATTCAAACAGCAATAAGATCAACATTTCAGGAGTGAGCAGACAGGAAAACGGAAAAGGTATTATTCCAATTTCAGGAGCAGGCCTTGGAGAGCATAAAGTTGGCGGAACCATTACATTAACCGACGCTTCAGGGAAGCCACAGAGCTTCCAGTGGTCACACACGTATAATGTTATTGCAGGTCCTCAGGAAGTGAAACTTCAGAAAGGATTATTATTATCTGCTGATAAAATGAATGTAATGTACAGAGGGTTGGAAAATCCGGTATCAGGATCTATTCTTGGTGCTGATAATGCTAAATTATCACTTTCTGCCCCGGGAGCTTCAGTGAGAAGTGCAGGTCCAGGAAAATGGATTGTTACTCCTACTACAGGAAATACCGTTAAATTGACATTGTCAGGATCTGATCCTAGCGGTAAGAGTATCTCTCAGGTATTTGAGTACAGAATTAAAAATGTACCGCCTCCGCAAGGACAGATGAGAGGACAGAACGTACTGGGTATGCCGGCTACATCCATCCCTAATCAGACTGTACAGGCAGCTATTCCGGACTTTGATTTCCCTGTATCATTTACTGTGAATCAATTTATGGTGAAGGTGCCAGGTAGGGCAGCATTGTTAATCCGTGGAAATTCATTAAGTGATGCTGCGGGATTAATGAAAAACTTAAGATCAGGAGATGTAGTATATGTTTTCGAGATTAAGGCTACCGCTACAGGATTAGGAAATCAACAGATTAAAAATATCTCTCCTGTTGTAATCAATGTTCAGTAAGTTTAATAAAATAACATTATGAAAAAATATATAAGCAGTCTTTTAGTTTTGGTTTCAGGATTTGCTTTTTCCCAAACCATTCTGAATGCATCTTCTCCGGAAGAGTTCAGACAGTTGAGAGCTGAAAATAAACAAAAGATAGGTGATACACTTGTTGATAAAACAGTGAAGCCACTTGAATATGGTTTTGTAGATGATAAAGATATCATGAAATCCATGTTCGTTTGGGAGGTGATTGATATGAATGATAAGATCAACCAGCCTTTTTATTATGATAATCCAAACGGACTTCTTGCTTCGTCCACGAGATCTTTGTATCAGCTTTTATTAGAAGGTGCACTGAGCGGTAAGATTAAGGAAGTATATGATGATGATGATTTCGTTACAAGATTGAGTCCTGAAGCTATTCAGAAAAGATTGGAAAGTGTAAGGATTTCTGATGCTGCCATTGATATTCTGAATTCCGGAAGACAATTAACCGACGATGAAAAGAAGCAATATACCGATATTTATAAGACTACTACAGATAAAGTAAAGGTTCTTAAAATTATGGGTATGTGGTTTATCGATAAGAGAGATGGGCAGATGAAATACAGACCCCTTGGGATTGCTGCAATGGGACCTGACCCTGCTGTACAGGGAAGAACAGGACCTAACGGAGAACCATTGGCAGGTGCAGATGAATTGATAGACCTATTCTGGATCTACTATCCAAATGCAAGAGAAGTGCTGGCTAATAACTATGTGTATAACAGAAAAAACTCATCTGCTGATCTATCTTTTGATGATATCATCAATGCAAGAAGGTTTTCTTCTATTATTTACAAATCATCTACTGGTTTAGGTGATGGTGTTATTAAAGATTACATCCCAAGAAATGCTGACGAACAGCTTGAAGAAAGCGACAGAATTAAGGCTCAGATCCTTGATATGGAAAACAGCATGTGGAATTATTAAAATTCATTTGATATTTATATAAAACCTGAGTACTTTTACTCAGGTTTTTTTTGTTATGGAATATGTAGATTATATTATTGTGGGAGATGGGTATGCAGCCCTTTTTTTTGCTCATCAGCTTATTAAAAATCAGAAATCATTCAGAATATTTTCAGAAGGAAATAAGAGTGCTTCCCAGGTTTCTGCCGGGATGATCAATCCTGTTGTCCTGAAAAAGTTCACCACCTTCTGGAAAGCCCAGGAACAAATTGATTTCCTTAAAAGTTCTCTAAGTGAAATAGAAGCCTATACAGGCAAAAATTACCTGATTGATGCGCCGATTCACAGGATTTTCCATGATGAAAGTGAGCAGCAGCTATGGCTTAGGAAAGCTGAAACCGAAGAACTGTGTTATTTTTTAGATCGAGATTTCAGATATCTGGATGTTCTTAATAATCCGTATGGCACCGGAAAGGTAAACCGGTCAGCACGACTTGATGTAAAAGGATTTTTCAATGATTTCTTTACTTTTTTTTTAGAGAGGTCTTATCTGATTAAGGAGAAGTTTATTTATGAGCAATTAGATCCCTTGGATTCTTCCTATAAAGGCATTAGTTTCAAACATATCATCTTCTGTGAAGGGATGGGTGTTAAAAATAATCCATATTTTTCTGAGATTCCGGTCAGCCCCAATAAAGGACATCATATCAAAGTGAAATTATCCAAGACTCTGCCTGAAGATATCACAGTCAAAAAGAAACACTTCCTCTTTCCTGTTGATGAAGACCGCTATTTTTATGGCGGAACCTATGACCGGGAACAGCTGCATCATCATATTGATGAAACTGCGGTCCAACAGCTTAAGAATGGTCTTTCTGAATTTTACCCGTTTGATTTTGAAATCGATGAAACTCATTTTGGGTTCAGGCCTACAGTAAAAGACAGACGGCCAATCATTGGAAGGCATGAAGATCATAAAAATTTATATGTATTCAACGGATTAGGCGCACGTGGAATTCTAAATGGCTGTTACTTCTCGGCCTCTTTATATGATCTGATTGAAAAAGGAATCCCTTTACCTGAAGAAATAGATTTGTTGAGATTTAAAAAATAATGTATTTTATCTACATATATTTAAAATGTCATGAGAATGATTTAAATTTTATTATCTTAATAAGAGAATTTAAATTATGGATGAAAATATTTTAGGAATTATAGCAGGTGTTTTTACTTCAGCTTCAATGATCCCGCAGTTGGTCAAGGTATTAAAGGAAAAAAATGTTGAAGATCTGTCTTGGATTACGCTTCTGGTACTGATTACCGGTGTATCATTATGGGTATGGTACGGAATTCTCAAGGATGAACTTCCTATTATATTATCTAATGCTTTTGCCGTTCTTGTTAATATAAGCCTTTTGACCTGTTATTTAATATACAGGAAATAAGTTATACCTGTCGGGTAATGGATGTTGATCATTCCATATGAATAGGGCATATTAAAATTAGTAAGAAGCCATACTGGTGCTCTTTTGTTTATTTTCAGAAGAAGCTTGCTTTTTGTGGTGGAAAAGTACCATCTGGATATCTCTCTTAAGAAAAATTACTTCTCCTTTAATATCTGTATACTGATATTCGGTGCTGGCTGCGGAATATTCAGGCATATCCTTTTTTTTCTTAAGCTCATAAGTCTTTCCGCCCAAATGGATAGTGACCGTTTTTGCCGTATGGTTGGTAATAACTTCCATATGCTCTCCAAGGTCATCTGTAAAAATATTCTTGGTAATTTCATCATGATCTGGGGCTACTTCTGTCTGAATATTGGTCACAGATTCTTTCCCGGGATGTTGACATGCTGTTGTAAAAATTCCGATGGTAATCAGAAGAATGAGTCGAATATAATTTTTCATAATAAAAAGTGATTGGTAGTAAGGTCTGATGGTGTTAATATTTCATAAATTTACGAATATTTCTGCTAATAAAGGTTAAAACATCTGGTCTAATTTTAAATTTTTGTTAAAATTTGGAATCAGAAAAAAATCCTATATATTGTATATCCATTTAATTATTTTAACTATTTAAAATAATTGATTTTAAATCATAACTTTTACTTATAAATTCAGATTATTTTTTTAATAATTTAAAATCTTAAAGGAATTTATCTGATTATGATAGCTGTTGAATATATTATTATACCGGTACAACTATCTTTTTTGTATTTAAATTATTGTTTTCTAGAGTGATATGTTTGTTGGCAGAGTTTTAAATGGTTGAATATTCTCTTCAGATTATTTCAAGTAATGTTAAATATTGTTAATGATTTTAACATTTAGGTGAAATTGAAAAATAGTTTTTATGTTTAGATGTACCTTTGCCGCATCAGATGAGAAACTACATCACATACTTTTTAACCTGCCTGTTTCTGCTCTTTGTGGTAGAAAGCAAAATCAATGTCAGGACTTTGGACACCTCCAAGGTTGGGTCTGTGTCTCATCATATCCTCAAGAAAGCCAATAAGCTTAATCAGACTTATGAAAAGCTTTCTATACAGCAGAAGGTTGACAGTGAAAACTATTCTCTTGAACTTCTGGAAAGCAGTTTTCAGTTATCGGATGTACAGGCTGTAGCTGTTTTAGCAGCTGTTTTCACATTCGCATATTTTTTAGGATTACTCCGCTTCAAAGAATTAAGGCCTTCACTGCATGGCTTTAACCTTTGTTCCTATACCGTAAAAAGGTTTATTCTGATCCGTTCTATAAGAATCTAAACTTTTCCGAAAAGTATTTTGTCCTTTAAAAGGATGGGATACGCCGTTCTTTACAGCCTGTACTCTATGCAGGTTGATGTATTCTATTTCATTTTCAAAACATTAACGATTTATATAAACTCTAGAATTATGATCAAAAGAGTTGTCGCAGGCATTGCGCTAAGCAGTCTTTTATTGTTCAGCTGTAACAAGAAAAAAGAAGAAAAAGAAGAAGCTACCGTATATCCCGTAACCTCACCGGTGGTGATGGATACCGTGATTGACAAAGAGTATGTAGCTCAGATCCAATCTGTAAAAAACATTGAAATCCGCGCTCAGGAAAAGGGTTTTCTCGAGAAGATCTTCGTGGATGAAGGACAGTTCGTGCAGCAGGGACAGACCCTGTTCAGGATTATGCCGAAACTGTATCAGGCCGAACTCCTGAAAGCACAGGCAGAAGTGGCCCAGGCTACCATTGAACTGAAAAATGCAAGTACGTTGGCTAATAACAACATCGTATCTAAGAATGAACGGGCGATGGCAAAAGCCAAACTGGATGCAGCGAATGCAGAAGCTAAACTGGCCCAGATCCATCTCTCATTCACAGACATCAAAGCTCCGTACTCAGGAATTATCAACCGGATTCCCCTTAAACTGGGAAGCCTTATTGATGAAGGTGACTTACTCACATCACTTTCAGACAATACCAATATGTATGGATATTTTAACGTTTCAGAACCTGAATACCTGAGCTATCAGATGCATGCTGCAGACCGTGGAAGTAATGAAGTCGGCCTTGTAATGGCCAATGGTGAATTGCTTCCTGAAAAGGGCCAGATCCAGACTATCGAAGGAGAATTCGATAATGAAACCGGTAATATTGCCTTCAGAGCAAAGTTTCCTAATCCGAATAAACTATTAAGGAATGGGGAAACAGGAAAAGTACGGATGACTTTACCGGTGAAAAATGCTTTACTGATCCCTCAGAAAGCAACCTATGAGATCCAGGATCAGAAATATGTTTTTGTAGTTGGCAACAATGGAGTGATCAAGTCTAAAAACATTAAGGTTGCTTATGAGCTTCCGGATGTATACGTGGTGAGTTCCGGGCTGGCAAAAGGAGACAAAATCCTGCTGGAAGGCGTTCAGAAAGTAAAAGATGACCAGAAAGTTCAGACTAAGTACCAGGATCCGAAAAAAGTGCTTCAGTCATTGAAATTAAAAGCAGAGTAGGACTCTTTAATGAAGTAAGTAATTATGTTTAAGAAATTCATTCGCAGACCTGTTCTGTCTATCGTAATCTCTCTGATTATCGTATTTATGGGAGTTTTATCGTTGTTAAAACTTCCTGTAACACAATTCCCGTCCATCTCACCGCCGAAAGTAAACATTACGGCAGAATACCCGGGTGCCAACAACGAATTGCTGATTAAATCCGTCGTTATTCCTCTGGAAAGAGGGCTGAACGGAGTTCCCGGAATGAAGTACATGACTTCCGATGCCGGAAATGACGGTGAAGCATCCATTCAGGTTGTTTTTGATTTGGGTACCGATCCTAACGTAGCTGCGGTTAACGTACAGAACCGTGTATCTTCGGTAGTCAATAAGCTTCCACCTCTGGTAGTCCGTGAAGGGGTTAAAATTACCCGTGAGGAGCCAAACATGCTAATGTATATCAACTTATACAGTGATGATCCTAAGGCTGACCAGAAATTCCTGTTCAACTATGCAGATATCAATGTGATGTCTGAACTGAAAAGGGTAAGCGGGGTAGGTTTTGCCGACATCCTCGGAACAAGGGAATATGCCATGAGGATCTGGCTGAAGCCTGACCGTTTAACGGCTTACAGCATTTCAGCAGATGAAGTAATGGAAGCACTGAACGAGCAGAGTCTGGAAGCATCTCCCGGAAAAACAGGGGAAAGTTCAGGAAAACGTTCGCAGTCATTTGAATATATCCTTAAATATCCCGGACGTTTCAATAACGAAAAAGATTACGGGAATATCATCCTGAAAGCAAAATCCAACGGAGAATTCATCCGCCTGAAAGATGTTGCCGACATTGAATTCGGTTCATCCATGTATGATATCTATTCTACATTGAACGGAAAACCTTCTGCAGCGATTACCGTAAAGCAATCTTATGGTTCAAACGCGAGCGATGTTATCAAGAATGTAAAATCCCTGATGGCGGAACTGCAGAAGACCACGTTCCCTAAAGGAATGCACTATGATATCAGTTATGATGTATCCAAGTTTCTGGATGCTTCCATTGAAAAAGTAGTCCACACATTATTTGAGGCATTCATTCTGGTGGCGATCGTGGTATTCCTGTTCCTGGGAGACTGGCGTTCAACATTAATTCCGGCGATTGCCGTTCCGGTTTCGCTGATCGGTACTTTTGCCGTGATGTCCGCTTTCGGGATTACGCTGAATATGATTTCATTGTTTGCACTGGTTATGGCGATCGGGGTTGTGGTAGATGATGCCATTGTGGTGATTGAGGCAGTTCACGCCAAGATGGAGGAAAAGCATTTATCTCCTTTAAAGGCAACGGAAGAAGCGATGCACGAAATCAGCGGGGCGATTATCGCAATTACCCTGGTTATGGCATCCGTATTCATCCCGATTGCATTCATGTCCGGTCCGGTAGGGGTATTTTACCGGCAGTTTTCCATTACGATGGCTTCAGCGATTATCCTTTCAGGAGTTGTGGCATTAACGTTGACACCGGCTTTATGTGCTTTAATCCTGAAGAATAACCATGGAAAAGCTAAAAAGAGAACCCCGGTAACCATTTTCCTGGATAAATTCAACAATCTCTTTACCAAAGGAGCCGGAAAGTATGAGAAAATGCTCAACAAAACAGTGAAAAAGAAAACCTTTACACTTCCGCTTTTGTTAGCGTTCTGCGCCTGTACCTTTTTCTTAAGCAACTCGCTGCCTTCCGGGTTTATCCCGTCAGAAGACCAGGGAATGATCTATGCCATCATCCAGACGCCTCCGGGCTCTACACTGGAAAGAACCAATCAGATTGCCAAAGAACTGTTAAAGGAGTCTGAAGGGATCGATGGCGTACAGTCTGTTTCTTCACTGGCAGGATATGAAATTTTAACGGAAGGTACCGGATCCAATTCTGGAACCTGTCTAATCAACCTTAAAAGCTGGGAAGACCGTAAAGAATCTGCTGCGGAAATTATTGAAAAGCTGGAGGAAAAAGCTAAAAATATTCCGGGGGCCAACATAGAATTTTTCCAGCCGCCATCCATTCCGGGATACGGAGCAGCAGGAGGTTTTGAACTCCGTTTGCTTGACAAGGCCGGAAGCGGGGATTATCAGAAAATGGAAAAAGTAAGTAACGAATTCGTCAATGAATTGAAAAAACGCCCGGAACTGGGATCTGCGTTTACCTTCTACTCAGCAAGTTTTCCTCAGTATATGCTGAAAATTGATAACGATCTGGCCGAACAGAAAGGAGTAAGCATAGAGAAAGCAATGGATAACCTGTCTACGCTGATCGGTTCCAATTATGAAACCAGCTTTATCCGGTTCGACAGGCCTTATAAAGTGATCGTACAGGCAGGGCCACAATACCGTGCACTGCCAGCTGATCTGCTTAAATTATATGTGAAGAATGAGAAAGGCGAGATGGTTCCGTACTCGGATTTCATGCGTCTTGAAAAAGTATACGGACTGTCTGAAATTACCCGGCACAATATGTATAATTCAGCAGAGGTAAGCGGTACTCCGGCGCCGGGATACAGTTCCGGGCAGGCCATTGCAGCCATTCAGGAAGTAGCCGACAAAACCCTTCCGAGAGGCTTCGGAATAGATTGGGCGGGTATCTCCAAGGATGAAGTAAGCCGTGGGAACGAAGCCGTATTCATCTTCCTGGTATGTCTGGGATTTGTTTATCTGATTCTTGCCGCACAGTATGAAAGCTTTATTCTTCCACTCCCGGTAATCCTGTCATTGCCAACGGGTATCTTCGGAGCGTTCCTTTGCCTGAAATTATTAGGGCTGGAAAATAACATTTATGCTCAGGTTGCCATGGTCATGCTGATCGGATTACTGGGTAAAAATGCTGTACTGATCGTAGAGTTTGCCGTCCAGAAGAAAGCCGAAGAGGGAATTCCGGTGGCGCAGGCAGCGATTGAGGGTGCAGCGATCCGGTTCCGTCCGATCCTGATGACTTCATTCGCGTTCATTGCGGGATTGATTCCGCTGGTACTGGCAACAGGGCCGGGTGCTACCGGGAACCGTACCATTGGTACTGCGGCTGCAGGGGGAATGCTCATCGGTACTGTTTTCGGACTGATGATTATTCCAGGCTTATACTACATTTTCGGAACCATTGCAGAGAAATCAAAACTGGCAAGGTACGAAGAGGAAAATCCTTTAACAGAACAAACAGAACCGTATCAACACGATGACAAACATGAAGATTTATAACAAATATATAGCAGCCATTGCCCTGTCGCTTGTTTTAGCAAGCTGTAAGGCACCGATGGCAACCGTCATAAAAGACGAGGTAAAAGAAAACGTACCTCAGAACTTTAATCAGGAAGATCAGAGCGATGCCAATACCAATAGTGGAACCACACCCTGGAGGCAATTCTTTACAGACCCCAATCTGGTAGCTTTGATAGAAGTTGCATTGAAGAATAACCAGGAACTGCTTATTACACTACAGGAAATTGAAATTGCAAAAAGCAGCGTCTTAGCCAAAAAAGGCCGTTTAACGCCTACAGTTTCGGCCGGAGGCGGTGCCGGAGTAAGAAAAGCAGGACGTTATACCAGTGAGGGAGCCGGTGATGCTACTACGGAAATAGAACCCGGTAAAGCAATGCCAGATCCGCTGATGAATTTCGAAGGTGGCTTAACGGCCAACTGGGAAATTGATATCTGGAAAAAGCTGAGGACAGAGAAGGAATCTGCCGTAGCACATTATCTTTCTACCGTGGAAGGAAAGAATTTTGTCCTGTCCAATCTTATTGAAGAAGTGGCAGATAACTACTATGAACTTCTGGCTCTCGATAATCAGCTGGATATCATTCAGCAGTACATCAAACTTCAGCAGAAGGCCCTTGAGATTTCAAAAATCCAGAAAGAGGCAGCAGCAGCTACCGAGCTCGCTGTAAAGAAGTTTGAAGCCGAGCTGGCCAAATCCAAGGCTACAGAATATACCATCCGTCAGCAAATTACAGAAAAGGAAAATGAGATCAATGCATTATGCGGACGTTTCCCACAGCCTATAGCAAGAACAAAGGAAAGCTTTATGTCTACGATCCCTCAAACGGTGTATACAGGAATTCCTTCTCAACTGCTGGCAAACCGTCCGGACATCAAACAGGCTGAGCTGGAATTGAAGTCGGCCAAGCTTGATGTAGAAGCAGCGAGGAAAGAATTTTATCCTTCTCTTGAAATTTCTGCGACTTTAGGATTGGAAGCTTTCAAACCTTCTTATCTGGTTAAATTGCCGGAATCCATGGCAGCGAGCCTGGCAGGAGAACTGGCCGGTCCATTGATCAACAAAAGTGCGATCAAAGCTAATTTTCAAACCGCAGATGCCAAACAGATCCAGGCGCTGTACGAATATGACAAAACCATCCTCAATGCATATCTGGATGTAGCTAACCTGATGTCAAAGGTGAAAAATATTGACCAGTATTATCAGTTGAAATCCCAGGAAACGAAGTCATTAGAACAATCGATCGATATTGCGAATCAGCTGTTCCGGAATTCAAGGGCCGATTATCTTGAGGTTCTTCTGAACCAGAGGGATGCTCTGGACGCGAAAATGGAATTGGTTGAAGCAAAACAAAAACAACTGAGTACAGTTGTGGATATTTATAAGAGCTTAGGCGGAGGCTGGAAGTGATTATAAATCTTTAATGTTTTTGAAAGGGAGACTGCCGGAAGGCAGTCTCTTTCTTCGTATATTCATTGATACTATTAAATCTTTTAAAATGATTTTTAAACAATGTCTTATTAATTTTTGATAAACTGTTTTGAGTTGTGTATACTGAATAACTGAACGGATTGTTATGCTAAAATTCTATTACATATGAAACATACAGTAAGGATAAAGATTGATAAACTGTAAATAAAATTTTTATATTTAAAATTGTCATGGGGGATTAATACTCTAGAGCATTTATAAATTTAAACATAAATTATAACACGTCAAGTTTTGTCGCATTACCGTCATAGCTTTGCTTCAAATCAATACAGTGTTATGGAAGTGCCGTTTTATCTGACGTATAAAGAATTTGAAAATACCTATTATGACAACCTTGAACGATGGTTCGAACAGGAGGGTAATAGCAGCGAAACCGATTATCTGAAACATCTGGCACATCTGTATGCGCCTTATCTGTACTATAACTTTTCCCTTGAGCGGCTGCAGGCTGATGCTTCTGTGAAAATTAAGGACTGTTTCTTTCCGTATTATGAAAAGATCGGAATCTCTTTCTGCACGGGATGTGACCATGGAAAAGCAAAGGATGCAGAAAAGATGAACCATGTATTTGAATGGAAAACTATTTCCATGATGGAATATGCACAGCATATCCTTGATAAAGTCAATGACCATATTTCCAGAAATTGGATAATACTGAACAATGGGCAGTGTATCCTGGATTATCTGAGCAACAGGGAAGTGGTGACCTTCAGGAATGGTGCAGGATACTGCGTAGATTTCAGTCAGCATTTATCTGTACTGCCTTTTCTGAAAGCGTATCTGCCATGTTCAGGGAAAACAGTGAATATGGCGGTATACAGGGACTTTCTTTTTTCAGTGGTTCAGATTGCAGAACATATCGACCGCAGACTGAAGGATGTCCATGCTTTTGAAAGCACCATCGGCAACCGGCTGAAATCAGATGCGAAATTCAGGATACAGGTCAATCAGCATTTTCTCACATTTTGTAATTGATCATTACTTGAAGACACCAAACATTCATTTATCATATTTTACGTTTTGATGACCATCAGAACCAATAACTCCCGGCCAATACTGACCGGGAGTTAAAAACACAAGATTGAAAAAAATTATTTAAAAGTCCATATGCTTACGGAGCGTGGATTAACCCGGAAAACGGCCTTGCCGCTTTCATTGAGTAGTACGGTTTCCGGCCTGTATCCTAAAAAGTCGTACAGCTCGCAACCGGCTGATTCTTTTCCGAGGTCTATTTCTTTATAACCCTCTTCATTACTGGAAATAATAACAACACAACCGGAATGGTGATCATCCCCTTTCCTTACCCAGGCGATGCAGTTCGGATGATCAAAATAACTAATCTGTTGGCCGTACGCAAACTTCTGCCTTGCCTCCAGAAGCTTGGGAAGGATGGCTATTTTAGGGATGATGACCCTTACATCTTTACCATCTTTAATTTCAGGATGTTCGGCCCCGAAAAGATCCGGGTAAAAAATACAGGGATATCCGTTTTCAGACATCAGGATCAGCGCATAGGCTAACGGTTTAAACCAGTTTTTTACTGTGGATTCCAGAGCCTGAAACCTCTGGGTATCATGGTTTTCTACAAACGTGACCGATGCTTTGGGGTTAATTTCTGTTAGGCTTCCGTTAAAAATCTTTCTCAGGTCATAGTTTTTACCTTCCTTGGAGGCGGTGAAAAAATGATAGTGAAGGGGAACGTCGAAGCATGAAATGATATTTCCTATATGCTCCGAAAATTCCGATATTTTTTCCACGTTATCTTTCCAGAACTCACCCATCATAAAGCAGTCTTTTACTTCAGTTTTGATATAGCTGATCCATTCTTTCAGAAAATCGGAAGAAATGTGCTTCAGCGCATCCAGCCGCAAACCATCGATGCGGGTAGTCTCTATGTACCATCGGATCCATTCCTTCATTTCCCGGATCACATCCGGATTTCGGTATTCCACATCGGCACCCATCAGATAATCATAATTGCCGAGCTGATGGCTGGCCGAAGGATTCCAGTCTTTAAAATCATTATGGATTTTAAAGATTCCTTCAAGCTTTTGCCGGTTTTTGGTGATGATATCTATTCCGCTGAAACATTTGTAATCCCAGATGAAATCAGAATACTTTCCCTGCCTGCCCGGAAATGTAAAGCGTGTAAAAGCTTCTGCTGTAAATGGCTTACTGATGATCCGCGTACGGTCTTCACTATTGACTTCATGAACGGTAATTTCTTCTTTTTCGTCAGCGCCCATTCTGTGGTTCAGTACAATATCAGCATAAACGGCAATTCCCATTTCATGGGCTTTATCAATAGCCTTAAGGTATTCCTGTTTGCTTCCGTACCTTGTGGCAATCGTACCTTTCTGGTCAAATTCTCCCAGGTCATACAGATCATAAACATCATAGCCTCTTCCTTCTGTACCCAGATCTCCTTTGGTAGCAGGGGGAAGCCAGGCGGCGGTAATACCCAGTTCTTTAAGGTATTCTGCTTTTTCTGAAAATTCATTCCACAGATTTCCCGGATGGTACCAGTGGAAAAACTGAATAATAACGCCATTCATAGTTTCGGTCATTCAACAAATGTATTCTTGTATTTGATAATTTATTTGTTCAGAAAGTAACATAATAAGTCCCACAACAACCTTAACAATACCATACTAGTCCACAATGCATGATTTATAGTAAAATCATTGCAGGCTCATATTATTCAGTTCCTATTAGTGGTAAACGAATGCTGGGTATGAATTTATGGAATACTGTAAGTTATTAGTTGTGAAAGTTGAAACACGGTAATTGATCTATCCGGTACAACTGGTGAGACAATGCAATTTCATAATTAATATTTTGTGATTGGTGTGCCCCAAAAGTAGTCGATATTACTTTTGAAATTTATGATTGAGATCATGCAGCATGAAAATGCTTCCGGCAGAAACTGAAATTTCCACTTCGAGATAGGAGTATGTGTAATCTTATCCTTGATTTTTTTAAGCCTGATCCTGAGAATCAATCTCTTTCAGCTGTTTTAAATTCTTATCAAGCTTTTTAACGATGATGCCGTATACCAGCCTATAATAGACCCATACGATCAGTACACATAAAGCCGTACTTAAGAAAAGACCGATCAGAAGGCCTGTAAGCCTTGGGTTCTCCAGTTTGATATTCTGTGAATTTAAAATATAGAAGATGACCGCAGTAATGATGGACATGAACGAGATCATCAGCATGATATTCGTTAAGATAAAAGCATTAACGGTCTTCTTATACTGGATAATCCGGATGATCAGTTTTTTCAGGTTTTCTTCAATCCGGATGAGACGGTAATTGATGTAAAATTTGTAGACAAAATAGGCGGTAACGGCCAAGCTAAGGCATTTTATCGCCAGATAAATGGTGTTGAATGTTTCTTCGAGCCCGGAGGTCCTCTTAACGCCAAGCTTTTCTAGCGTATTAAGGAATCCGTCTGCTTCATCATTTTGGAAAATATAAAATAACCCCAGGATAGTGAAGAATATAAATTCTGCCACACTGATCCAGAAAATATACTTCACATAATTACGTGATTTCCTGTTCAGCATCTGAAGAATCTCCTGACTGTCGTATTTTTTCTCAACCGGCTGGTCCTGCCAGGTTTTCTTAAAGCTGTCTAAGTCAAATTCAGGCATACTTTTCCATCTTTTCTTTAAGGGTTTTCTTTAATCTGTTCATCTTTACACGTGCATTTACTTCCGTAATTCCCAGGTTTTCTGCAATATCTTTGTAAGGCAGGTCATCCAGGTACATCATAACAATAGCTCTCTCTACATTAGGAAGGGTTTTGATCACGGTATACAATAGGGAGATCTGTTGCTGTTTATCATCGTCATCTTCTACGAAATCCCGGTGATTGATGTCAAGCTCGTTGGTAGGCAGACTTTTGGTTTTCTTCCTGAAAAGAGTAATGGCAGTATTCAGGGCTACACGGTACATCCAGGTGGATATTTTAGAATTTCCTTTGAATGAATCATAGCTTCTCCAAAGCTGCAGTACAATTTCCTGAAAAAGATCTTCCTCATCTTCAAGAGAATTGGTATAGAGCCGCGAAACCTTGATAATCAAACCCTGATTATCCTTGATAAGCTGTGCAAACTCTTTCTCTTTTGAAGCCAAGGCTGATGTAAATAAATGATGGCACGAAGATAATAATATTGAAGTAATTAATTAATTTGAAAATGTATTAATTTGAAAATTTTCAGCGAAACAAGCTATTTAAAAAGCTTTCCTGCCATTTTCAAATTGACGCATTGCTGAATTTTCAAATTATCCCGTATCTTTGCATTCACGAGAAGATCGGCCTGTTGATCCCTTTACAGGGGTAGGAAAGTCCGGACACCACAGAGCAGCAAAGCGGATAACATCCGTCACCCGTGAGGGTAGGACAAGTGCAACAGAAAGCAGGTACAGTTCGGCTGTAGTGAAACCAGGTAAACTCTTTGCGGTGCAATGGTAAGTATATCGGTTCTTTCCGGCAATGGAAATAGGAGTGGCTCGCTCCGAAAGCCGAGGGGTAATCAGCTCAAGTTTTGCAGCAATGTAAGACGCAGATAAATAACAGGCACTTCCCAGGAAGTACAGAATCCGGCTTATAGATTTTCTCGTGTTTTCTTTGATGTACATCTACAATCCTTTATTGTCACAGATTATTCACTTTCAAGTTGCTTTTTAGCTTCTTTAAGCCTTGAGGCATCGTCTTCTGAAAGTTGAGGATATTCCAGGTTCATTTTTTCAAGGGTTTCCGTGATGATCTGTACTGCAGCAAGCCGTGCCAGCCACTTGTTATCGGCAGGGATCACATACCATGGGGTATGGTCTTTTGACGTTTCATTGATCGCTGTTTCATACGCTTCCATATATTGGTCAAACAAGGCGCGCTCCGGAAGGTCTGCTGCAGAAAACTTCCAGTTTTTATCCGGTTCGTTGATCCTGTCCAGAAATCTTTTTTTCTGCTCTTTTTTAGACACATTCAGAAAGATTTTGATGATCCTTGTTCCGTTTTTGGCAAGGTGCTTTTCAAAATTACGGATGCTTTCATAACGGTTGTTCCAGAATTCCTGGTCGAAATCCTTTACGGATTTCCAGGTCTTCTCGTTGAGATTGTATTCAGGATGGACTTTACACACCAGAACGCTTTCGTAATGCGAACGGTTGAAAATCCCGATCATTCCTTTTTCGGGCAGGGCAAGATAATGGCGCCACAGAAAATCGTGTTCATATTCCTTAGAGTTGGGTGTCTTAAAACTCGTCACATGGCATCCCTGGGGATTAACGCCTCCGAAAACATGCTCGATGAGACTGTCCTTTCCTGCAGCATCCATAGCCTGAAGAATCACCAGCAGCGACTGGCTTCCGTCTGCGTATAATTTCTCCTGAAGTTTTCTGAGTTTTTCTTTTTCATCGGCAAGGAGTTGCAGGCCTTGTTCTTTGGTCAGTGCGCCTTGGTATTCCGAAGCTGTTTTATCCATTGAAAATTTCCCTTTTACCAGAAAGTCATCCGAAAATTGTGTATCCATATAAATCGATCTTTAATTATTTGTATCATCTGATTGAGATCCTCGAGTTGTTCCTACCTAAATATAATAAAAAAACCGCCTCTAATGAAGCGGTTTGATTCTTTTCTTTGGTAAAGATTACTTTTTGGCAGCAACTTTAGCGGCTTTCTTGGCAGCTTTTTCAGCCGCTTTCTGATCTTTAGCCGCTTTTTTCTGCTCTTCAGGAGTTAATGGCTTCGGCTCAGGAGCGTTGGCATCTACGGTTCCTTTGATGTAAATTACGCTTCTGCTGTTCGCAGGGTCATTAGAGAATACTTCAATCATTTTGTTGAAACCTCCGTTGATCGCGGTGTTGTATCCAACTTTGATTTTAGCAGATTTTCCAGGCATAATAGGATCTGTGCTGAATTCCGGAGTCGTACATCCGCAAGATGCTTTTACATTGGAAAGAACTAATGGTTTGTCACCGGTATTCGTTACTGTGAAGTATCTGATACCGTCAGAACTTGGCTTAATTGTACCATAGTCAAAAGTGGTTTTATCAAAAGTGATGGTTTGTGCAGATGCAATAGCAAATGTTCCGAATAGTGCAATACCTGCAATTAATTTTTTCATATTCTTGAAATGTTAAATATGTTTGTTAGATAAATTTTGAGAAACAAAGTTAAAAATTATTTTAATTCATACTTAAAATTTTTTTTCTTTAAACTATTTTTGCAGATTGTAATTAAAGAAACAGTATTTATGCAGATTTCAGAAAAGTATAATCCACAGGAAGCAGAACAGAAATGGTACAGCTACTGGCTGGAAAATAAGTATTTCCATTCAGAGCCCAACGACAAGCCGCCTTACACCGTGGTCATCCCTCCGCCTAACGTAACGGGGATTTTGCACATGGGGCATATGCTTAACAATACCATTCAGGATGTACTGGTCCGCAGGGCAAGAATGCAGGGCTTTAATGCCTGCTGGGTGCCGGGAACAGACCATGCTTCCATTGCTACTGAAGCCAAAGTGGTAGCCAAACTGAAATCGGAAGGAATCAGCAAATCCGACATTACGCGGGAGGAATTTCTGAAACATGCCTGGGAGTGGACCGATAAATACGGCGGAACCATCCTTGAACAGCTGAAAAAGCTGGGCTGTTCCTGTGACTGGGACAGAACCCGCTTCACCATGGAAGAAAAGCTTTCCCGGCAGGTCATCCGGTCTTTTGTAGATTTATATAACAAAGGCTTGATCTACAGAGGTTACAGAATGGTCAACTGGGATCCTGAAGCCAAAACCAATATTTCTGATGAGGAAGTAATTTTTAAGGAACAGAACGGGAAACTCTATTTCCTGAAGTATAAAATTGCCGGTTCGGATGAGTTCCTTACTGTAGCGACCACACGTCCGGAAACGATCTTCGGGGATACTGCCGTGTGTATCAACCCTAACGACGAACGGTATGCTCACCTGAAAGGCAAAGAAGTCATTGTGCCTATCGTTGACCGGGTAATTCCGATTATTGAAGATGAATATGTGGATATTGAATTCGGAACAGGAGTTCTGAAAATTACACCTGCGCATGATACCAATGATTATGAAATTGGAAAGAAGCATAGCCTTCAGATGATCGATGCGCTGGATGATGACGGAAACCTGAATGACCATGGCCTGCATTATGCCGGAAAAAACAGATTTGAGGTAAGAAAGCAGATTGCCAGAGAGCTGGAAGAAAAAGATCTTTTGCTGAAGGCAGAAGATTATGTAAATAAAGTAGGGACTTCCGAAAGAACCGGCGCAGTGATTGAGCCTAAGGTATCCGTTCAGTGGTTCCTGAAGATGTCTGAGATAGCCAAACCTGCACTGGATGTGGTGATGGACGATGAAGTGAAGTTTTATCCTGAGAAGTTTAAAAATACGTATAAGCACTGGATGGAGAACATCCGCGACTGGAACATATCCCGTCAGCTATGGTGGGGGCAACAGATCCCGGCCTATTATTATGGGGACGGTGAAAATGATTTCGTTGTTGCTGAAACCAGGGAAGAAGCATTGGCACTGGCAAAAGAAAAGACCGGGAACCGGGAACTGTCAGCAGATCATTTGAAGCAGGATGAGGACGCTCTCGATACCTGGTTCTCATCATGGTTATGGCCGATGTCTGTTTTCGATGGTCTGCTTGATCCTGAAAATAAAGATATCAATTATTATTATCCGACTTCTGATCTGGTTACCGGGCCGGATATCATCTTCTTCTGGGTGGCCAGGATGATCATGGCCGGACTGGAATACAGAAAAGAAGTTCCGTTTAAGAATGTATATTTTACAGGGATCGTAAGGGATAAGCAGAGACGGAAAATGTCAAAATCGCTGGGGAATTCACCGGATCCGCTTGAGCTGATGGATAAATACGGTGCAGACGGTGTCCGTGTAGGAATCCTTTTAAGTTCCGCAGCAGGAAACGATCTTCTTTTTGATGAAGATCTGATGCTGCAGGGAAGGAACTTCATGACGAAGATCTGGAGCGCTTTCCGACTGATCAACATGTGGAACCATGAAGATAAACCGGCCAATACAGCGGACAACCAGGCTATTGAGTGGTTCGGGAACAGACTGAATAAAACCATTGCTGAAATTGAGGACCAGTTTGAGAAATTCAGGATTTCTGATGCACTGCATCTGGTATATAAACTCATCTGGGATGATTTCTGTGCCTGGTATCTGGAAGCGATCAAACCGAATTACGGTGAGGGGATTTCAAAAGAAGTATATGATAAAACAATTGAGTTCTTTGAAGAGCTAATGAAGCTTCTGCATCCGTTTATGCCTTTCCTGACGGAAGAATTATGGCAGACCATTTCTGAAAGGAGTATTAATGAGGCTTTGGTTATTGCCCAGCAGAAAAAAGCCGGATCTTATGATGAAGCAATCATTAAAAACTTTGAAACCGCATCCGAATTAATTTCAGGGATAAGAAACTACCGTCAGACCAAAGGTATCTCCCCAAGGGAAACGGTAGACGTTTATACCAATGCTTCGGCATTTGCCAACGAGGCTGTGATTAAAAAGCTTGCTAATGTTTCTGAAGTTTATTTCGGGACAAAAACAGATAAGCCGAGCTTTACTTTCCTGGTAGGTGCTACAGAAGTGTCTATTCCTTTAAGCGAAAACCTTGATCTGGAAGAAGAGAAAAGTAAAACCGAGGAAGAACTGAAATATCTGAAAGGGTTCCTCATTTCTGTTGATAAAAAGCTTTCCAATGAGAAGTTTGTCGCCAATGCAAAACCTGAAGTGGTTGAAACGGAACGCAAAAAACAGAAAGATGCACAGGACAAGATTACGATCCTGGAAGAAAAGCTGAAAAGCCTTTCATAGTATATACAGCAGTAATGACCGCAGCTCTTGAAAAGCTACTGGTATGTTGCTGCAGGAAGTTATAAATTAACTCTGTAATAAATAATCAGCAAAGAAGACAGCATGACATGTCTTCTTTGCAGTTTTTTAGCCTGGTCTGAAAATGGCCAGACAGGATGTATTGGATTTAAAGGCATTGAATTTGAGCTTGATGCATTGATTTTTTAAAAAAGAATAAGGTTTTGATACTGTTCAGCCTGATATTGGATAAGTAGAATATATGAAACACATAGAAAACATAAAAAGATTATTTTCCAAAAGCTTTGTTGAAAGCCCTTTACTGGAAAGCTTCGAAGTAGGTAAGATTTATCTTCCCAGCGGAAAACTGGTCTCCTGTGATCCTGTGATCACCAGCGATATGAAGCCCTTCACTACGGTTTTTCCCAAAGGTGATTTTTCTGTCCTGTTGCATAAGGAAAGGGAGAGCGACTGCGTTGCCTATGCGGAAATTGTTTTCAGTATAGCAGCTGTAAAGGAATGGAGTATGGCCACAACCGAAGGCCAAGATACAGCAGAGCTTGCCGATGAGGAAGTATTCGGCTATCCTGTAGAGAGTGGCATGGGCTGTTTTATGGATGCCGTTACGCAGGATGAACTCAATAAACTGGAGCAGAGGCTTTACCGAAGTAAGGGAGTGGATTTCATGGGCATCTATGAAGAGTTTTTTCATGATTACTTTTTCGATGAAAACGGTGCTATAGACCAATACGCTTTCCTGAAACCCTCGGAAGATCATCCCGGAACTATTTTCGCATTTGAAACTGGCTACGGAGAAGGTTTTTATGCCAGTTATATCGGTTATGATGTAGAGCACAGACCGGTAAAAATCGTTACAGAATTCATTGAAATCAGCTAACTGAAAAACATTATTGTAACAACAATATTTGTTATACATTTGTGTATAACCATAAACAGTGTAGAGCACAATGAAATTTTCAGCAGATCAACCCAAAATTATTGTGGTAGGAAGTTCTTCCATAGACCTGGTCCTGGAAACTGAAAAGGTCCCTTCAGCTAATGAGACCGTGATGGCCCGTAATTCGGAAAGCTATTTCGGAGGAAAAGGTGCGAACCAGGCCGTAGGAACATCAAGGTTGGGTGGCAGTGTCTATTTTGTAGGTTGTGTAGGCATGGATCCTCTCGGACAGCAGATCATGAGGAATCTTGTGAACGAAAATGTCAATGTAGGTTTCGTACATGAGACTGACAGGGACGCTACAGGTACAGCCTATGTCACCACCGCTGATGGAAATGCCGCTATCGTAGTGGTTCCGGCGGCCAACCACTGCCTGGATAATGCTCATGTGGAAGCTGCAGACAAATACTTTCAGACTTCAGATCTCGTATTGGTACAGCTGGAAGTGTCGATGTCAGTAATAGAATATACCATCAGAAAGGCAAAGAAATACCGTAAAATGGTTGGCCTGTACGCATCACCCGCAACACCCTTAAGCAAAGAAATTCTGGATCAGATTGATTTTATCGTTGCCAAAAGCAGTGAACTGCATATAATATTCGGGGAAGAACAGCGGGAGGATATCCTGAAAAAATATTTCAATAAACTCTTTGTGCGTGATGATGCGAATTCTACCGTTTACTTTGACGGTACAGAAATGAAATACTTCCGCCATGACGGAGATAAGGCAATCTATAAAATGGGAATGGGGGATGCATTTACTTCAGGCTTTGCCATTGCTCTCTGCCATGGGAATCCTATCGATGAATGCGTAAGATTCGGGAATGAAGTTTCAGCCAGGGTTTCCTGCAAAAAGGGTTCCCAGAACGGATTACCACGGCTTTCAGATTTCAGGTGATCCATTATTTGCTGCATACAGAAAACCAATTTTCGTATAGAAAAAGAAGTACAAAATGTTCACTTTTATAGTGGACTTTTTTATTTTAAATTATGAAACAGCTGACTCTCACTACTGCGGGTAAAAACTCCATTGAAGCCCATGTGTTTACACCGGATCAGAACAATGGAAGTATCGTGCTTATCAATTCGGCTACCGGCGTAAAGCAGCAGGTTTATTTTTCATTCGCACAATATCTTTCCGGGTATGGATTCACAGTGATTACCTATGATTATTACGGAATAGGGCTTTCAAAGCCTGAAGACCTCACAAGATGCAGTGCATCCATGAGAACCTGGGGGACAGAAGATTACAAAGCTGTTACAGATTACATCAAAACTCATTTTCAGGATTACAGAAAGTATTTGCTTGGACATTCTGTAGGGGCTTTGATTATAGGACTGAATGAGGATTCTGTAATGTTTGAAGAATTTGCGTTTGTAGGAGCACAGAATGCCTTTGTAGGACATTTAAACTGGAAAACAAAGATAGAAGCCTGTCTGGGCTTTGGAATTGCACAGCCCTTCTTTACCTCACTGATGGGATATTTTCCGGCACAGTGGTTCGGACTGGGAGAAAGTTTACCAAAAAATTGCGCTTATGACTGGAGAATCTTAATTTTGAACCGGAAATCTACCGGTGCCCTGCTGAAGACGGCAAAGGATTATTCGGAAAGGCTTACCCAAAAAACACTCGTTATCCGTGCTGAGGATGACCGGTGGCTCACTGAAAAAGCGGTAAACAGTTTGCTGAATGATACTTATAGCCACCTTAAGCCCGTTCACAGGCTGATACGGACTTCCGAATCTGAGGCAGGCAAAATAGGGCATGTCAATTTCTTCAGAAGCTATAACAGAAAGCTCTGGACTATTATTTTAAATGAATGGATGCATGAAAAACAATCTGATTGAAAACACAGCAGAATTTGTAAAGGAACAGCTTAAAGGGGCGGAAGCCGGGCACGACTGGTTTCATATTGAAAGGGTCTGGAAACTGGCCAGAAAAATTGCTCAGGATGAAGACTGCAATCATGAAGTGGTTGAACTGTCGGCTCTGTTGCATGATATTGCAGATCCTAAGTTTCACAATGGCGATGAAAACCTTGCCTTGCAGGTCTCCCGTACATTCCTTGAAAGCCAGGGTGCCTCGGAGGATCTGATTCAACAGGTTTTATTTGTCATTAAGAATATTTCCTTTAAAAATAGGAATGAAGCCCCAAAAGACCTTCCATTGGAACTTAAGATTGTTCAGGATGCAGACCGTATTGATGCCATTGGAGCGATCGGGGTAGCCAGGACCTTTAATTTCGGAGGTTTTAAAAATAACCTCATGTACCATCCCGACCTGAAGCCGAGACTGGATATGTCTAAGGATGAATATAAAAAATCCGATGGTACCACCATCAATCACTTTTATGAAAAACTCCTCTTGCTGAAAGACCTTATGAATACCCGTAAAGGCAAAGAAATCGCAGAAGAGCGCCATAATTTCATGTTGCATTTCCTTGACCAGTTTTACAGGGAATGGAATGTAGATTAATCACCTGTTCAAATACTAAATCAGTATCTTTGCCGTATGATGTTGATCATTTTTACACTTTTCCTGGCACTGGTCATCTCTTTGTTTCTGTCTAAAGTACGGAAAGGGAGCGGTGCAGAATGGGCAAAGCTGTTTCGTATTGTAACGGTTGTTTTGGCTGTTTCTGTTTTTACCTATTGGTTTATTAAGAAAAGCTCTGTGGGAATCGTGCAGAATTCACTGGCGCTACAGGTCATTAACAAGCTTCCGCAGACATTGGACTTTTATGTCATCAACGTTAATGAAGCTGCAAATGCATCTGCACCAGAAGTAAAACATATCGGGACTATCCGTCCGGAGTATTACCGCATAGAATACCTGAGGATGGATAAATCTGATGAATACTGGATCGTAGGATATCTGGGAAAGAAAAACCTGGTGTATTTTTCACAGCATTCCGTGCCTAATAAAAATATCGACCAGGTAATTGAAATCCATAATTATATCAATCAGAGTATGAAGCTTTCAGACACTGCTAAAAAGCAGGTTGAGGCGTATAATCATGAGAATGTAAAATACGGAATCTGGGTGACCCTGGATCTGCTGCTGCTGTTCCTTAATCTTGTTTTGCTGCTTAGAAGAAAGTAAAATCCTCCTGTTTTATCAGGGATAATCCAGAACCAGCATTACTTTTTCCTTATCATTTTCCGGACATAATCTTATCAGCCTGTCTTTATTCCTGGTGCTGATCTGTTCTTTGGTTATCCGTTCTTTTTTTTCACCTCCTTCCAGGCGTACCCGTTCAATCTTGCCATTTTTGTAGAAGGTATACTCATCACTGAAATCATTTTCAGGAAGGATTATACTGCAGATTTTATGATCTTCCATATCATTTATTTTAATTAAATAATTCAAATTAGATGTGAATTATTTACCGTGCTAAGTTAATGAAAATAAACGAATAAAAATGATGGTTGATTTCCTGCAAATGTACTGACATGTTGGGATTTAGTATCGGGCGTGCGGATCGGTATTCTATTATGTTTATGGTCCTATCATATTGATTTTAAAACAGGGTGCCGGTACTTTCGGTAGCCATTTTGGGAATATGGATTGAGGTATTCCATGCATTATTTATCTTTTCAATAAAGTAAGCGGATAACAGACTGGAATTACTGATATCCTGATGTACGAAGAAGTAAAGGTTGCGAAGCCCCTGGTGCTTCCAATGGGTCAGGCGGTCGATCCAGGCATCCAGTCTTTGATAGTCATGTTCAGTATCTGTAGCCACATACCGGATAAAAGTATTGGGTGTGGTGAGCCGCATATGGAGCATATCTCTTCTTCCCGGCGTATCCACAATGATATTGGTGATACAATGATCCTCAAACAGCATACAGGTTTTATTGAAAACTGCTTCGTCTGAAAACCATGCTTCATTTCTGAGCTCTACAGCAACCGGAATCTCTTGGGGCCAGTCTTTGACAAATTTTTCCAGGCGGTCATAATCCTTTGGCTGAAAGTTATCATGCAGCTGTAAGAATACCATACCTAGCTTTTCATCAAAGTGCATAACGGCAGAAGCAAACTGTGTAACTGCATCTGTAACATCAATCAGCCGCCTGAAGTGTGAGACTGTATTGGTGATCTTAGGAAAAAACCTGAAATGCTCAGGCGTTTTATCTTTCCAGGTGATAATGTGTTCGGGTGTTGGCATTCCGTAAAACGTTGCGTTAAGCTCAATAGAGTTAAATTGAGTGGCATAATAACGCAGTTCATCTTTGGTGCCTTTAGGATAAAATCCTTTGAGGTCGGCACGGTTCCATTTGGCACATCCTATGGAAATATTTTCCAGGCCTTTTTTGTTCTGGCTCAGAATGGCTTTTGTCGACGGATGGTCTTTAGGTAAAGTAAAGTCAATATGGGAAGGATCCGCTACTTTTCCGAATTTCATAATCTGGTTGATTTTAAACTTAAAAATAGGGATTTTTCTGTTGACTTGTGGTATATGCCGGATGTTCTTTAAGGTTTTTTTAAGGAAATATTAAAAATTGGGTAACGTAATGTTAACTGTGTGTTACCATTGGTTCTTATTCATGCACTTAATTTTGCCATACAATTTTGAACCTAAAAATAAGTTATGAAGAAAAGAATAATCTGTGCTGTTGCGCTGCTTTCTTTCAGTCTTGCCTTTTCACAGGAAACAAGCTCTAAAATCTTCGGAAGGTTAAGAGGAACCGCTTCTGAAATGACGGTAAAAGTAGTGCACATACCTACCAACAGTACTTTTGAAACCAAAAGTAACAGTAAAGGACAGTTCAGCCTTGATAACCTGCAGCCGGGAGGCCCGTATAAAATCGAGATCTCCGATGGTTCACAGGTCGTTTATTCCAACAGTAACGTACAGCTTTCATTAGGAAATAATGATCTGCCTGTTGTAGAAGTTAACAACAAAGAAAAAATGATCGATGAGGTAAAGTTAACCTCTAAGAAAAGTACTGCCAAATATGGGGTAGGGATCAGCCAGGCGCAGATTTCAGGACTTCCTAATATCAACAGGGGTATTCAAGATGTAACCAAACTGGTACCGCAGAGCGCCAACAACTCCTTCAACGGCACCAATTTCCGTTATAATAACGTAACCATTGACGGTTCCATCAATAACGACGCAATCGGATTCAGTCCATCTCTGGGAGGCCAGACCGGAACATCGGGAATGCCCGGAAGCAGCACGCGTTCCAATTCAATAAGTTTAGATGCTATCCAGGACGTTCAGGTCTATATTGCACCATATGATGTCAAATTAGGAAATTTCCTTGGTGGAAGTATAAATGCCGTAACCAGAAGCGGAAGCAACAATGTTGAGGGATCTTTATATGTATACGGAAGGAATGCGGCTATAACAGGAAGAAACAGGATTGGTGATAATTCCAAAATGCCTAACTCATTCGAGGATTTCATTTACGGAGGAAGGGTAGGTTTACCGGTGGTAAAAGATAAGCTGTTCCTGTTTACCAATATGGAATATACCAGAAGAACAGATCCCGTATTCTACAATGCCAATGATCCGAGTGCTTTGGTAAATGATGCTGTGGCAAGTCAGATTTCGAACTTTGTACGCAGCAAATACAACTTTGATCCGGGAACCTATGATGCTTATACCAATTTTTCGGAAAGTTCCAAGCTCTTTAATAAGCTCGACTGGAAGATCAATGACAAGCATACATTATCCATTAAGAACAATACCGTATTCTCTCAGGCTTCCAACCTGGAGCGTGACGGAGCCAATTTCAGGTTCTCAGGCATGGATTTCGTTCAGAAGAATACCGCTTCCACCACAACTTTAGAGCTGAAAAGTCGTTTCAATGATCAATGGAACAACAATTTAGTGCTGGGATATTCGTCTATCCATGATTACAGGGACCCTACGTCTTCCAATGCTATGTTCCCACAGGTTGAAATAGCCTATAACGGAGGGACAATTCTTCTGGGGAATGACCGGGAGGCAACGGTATTCAATATGAAACAGAAGACTTTTGAAATCACGGATAACCTGACCTATAAAACAGGGCATCATACCTTCTTGTTGGGAACTCACAATGAGTTGTACAATATTGATTATGGTTTTGTAAATGCACTGAACGGAAGGATTTCATATAAGAGCCTGAATGATTTTTTCAACTCCAATCCGGCAAGGATCAGAGGAACATATTCCCTGAATGGTGAAGACAGGAATGCTCTTTTCAACAATCCTTACGCACACTATCAGGTTAATCTGTTATCATTATACTTTCAGGATGAAATCAACTGGGGGAAACTCAGGCTGACACCCGGAGTGCGGGTAGATTATACCGACCTTCCGAATAAACCGCTGTTAAGCCCTCAGGTCAACAATTCGCCTCAGGATCCTAACTATGGAACAACGTATACGTATACTCCGCTTAACCAGCTTACCAATAATTATCTGAATAAGCCTACCTTATCGCCAAGATTAGGATTTACTTATGACCTTACCGAAGACCGGTCTGTGGTATTGAGAGGAGGTTCTGGAATTTTCGTGGGAAGGATTCCATTTGCATGGCTGGGATACGCCTATTATAATGACGGAGTAGGATTCGGAAGTTACGATTATAATTCCCCGACGGCTGCTCAGCTGGCTGCCAACGGTGATCCGCTCGTAAGTGCTAATTTCCCGAAATGGCAGAATTCCTCCAAAGTTCAGGTAGACCTTATTGATAATAATTTCAAAATGCCAAAAGTATGGCGAAGTTCCCTGGGAGTGGATTATACGGTTTCCGGATATAAGCTTACGTTGGAAGGAATCTATACAAAAGTATTGTATGACCTTAAATTCCAGCAGGTCAATAAGAGAGATGTAGTATCCTATTACAGCTATGATACCAATCATGAAATGCCGGTCTACAGCTCGAATATCAATAGCAATTTCTCCAATGCCTATATGCTGTCCAATACCAAAGAAGGATACCGGTATAACCTGACGGCACAGCTATCAAAATCGTATAATTTCGGATTCAATTTCTTTGTGGCTTATACTTATGGTGATGCCAAAGATCTGACCAACGGAATCCGTAATTCCATGGAAAGCAACTGGCAGATGAACCAGTCGCTCACTCCTAATGATCCTAAATTAGCTACTTCTAATTTTGCCATTAAAAACAGGGTAGTGGCGAATCTTGGATATGGGCTTAACCTTTCTGAATCCAACAGGATTTCTGCTAACGTATACTTCAACGCACAGTCAGGAAACCCATTCTCATGGGGATTTGTAAACAGCACAATTGCCAATTCAGGACAGGCAGCCGGTTTAGCCTATATCTTTAAGGATGCGGCTGAAGCAGCCAAATATATTACCCCGATCAAAGATGCATCAGGAAATATTCTTGTATCTGCTGCACAGCAGGTTGCTGATTATGAAACCTTTGTTAATGGTAATGAATACCTGAGCAGCAGGAGAGGAAAGTTTACGGAACGAAACGGTGATTTCACGCCGTGGAACATCCAGGCAGATTTCAGGATTATGGATGAAATCAGGCTGAGCCAGAAGAACAAAAGTAATTTACAGATTTCCCTGAGCATCATCAACCTGACCAACCTGCTGAATAAAGATTGGGGTAAGGTGTACTTTGTACCGAATACCTTTAATTCAACAGCGAGCGTAGGTTTGACCAAAGTAGGCAATGTTGCTATGGGACAGCCGGGCGCAGGAGATCCTACGTATAACTTTAAAACACCCAACCTGCCCTACACGATCGATCAGTTCGCTTCGAGGTTCCAGGCACAACTTGGCGTAAGATATAATTTTTAATCATTTTTATTTACTTAAATTTTTTCACGAGGCTGCCATTTCTTTGGCGGCCTTTTTATTTGAACTCATTAAGGTCTTTAAGGGCTACTCTGAGAAAAAATATGTGCAAACAGCCATTCCTATGCTAATGCAGTATGGGAAATTGTCAGCGTTGAACCTGATCAGGAATTATTGATCAAACAAAAACCCGGGATTTGAATCCCGGGTTTCGATATAATAATGAAATCTAAATCTTATTAAGCTTCACAGCTGGAACAGCTTACGAAATTAACCATCAGTTCTTTAGATACCGAAGAACTTCTTTGGTAATACAAAGTTTTTACACCTTTTTTCCAGGCTTCAATATACAGGTAATTAACATCTTTTACCGGCATGGTTGAAGGAATCTGAAGGTTAAGTGACTGCGCCTGGTCAATATACTGCTGTCTCTGTGCAGCCTGAGAAATGATCTCCATAGGAGAGATTTCCTTGAATGTCTTGAAGACGGCTTTCTCTTCTTCAGAAAGTTCTTTCAGGTGCTGCACGGAACCGTGGTTAAGCATGATGGTCCTCCATGTTTCCTCATTATCCAGTCCTTTTTGCTCCAGCAATTTTGCCAGGTATTTATTCTTACGCATAAAGTTTCCTTTTGCAAGACCGGCTTTATAATAGTTGGAAGCAAAAGGCTCGATTCCCGGAGAAGTCTGCCCAAGAATAGCTGAACTTGAAGTGGTAGGAGCAATAGCCATGGTAGTGGTATTTCTCAATCCGTATCCTTTCAGCAATTCCGGCTCACCGTAGATATTGGCCAGTTCCCTTGAAGCTTGTTCTGCCTGCTCTTTAATATGCCTGAATGCTCTTGCATTGAACTGTGTTGCCTCAAAGCTTTCAAAAGGGATCATATTCTTTTGAAGGTAAGAATGATATCCCAATGCGCCTAAACCAAGTGCACGGTGGCGCATAGCAAAATTTCTTGCTCCCTGAAGATAATAGTTACCCTCTGTTTTGTCTATGAATTCAGATAAAACGGCATCAAGGAAATACACGGCTAGTTTTACTGCATCGGTATCTTTCCACTCATCATACAGTTCTAGATTCATGGAAGATAAACAGCAGATGAACGATTCTTCCCTGGTGGAAGGCAGCATAATTTCTGAACACAGGTTACTGGCGTTTACCGGTAATCCTAAATCTTTATATACCTGAGGCTTGTTTCTGTTAACGTTATCGGTAAAGAAAATATAAGGAAGTCCTTTCTGCTGACGGCTTTCCAGAACCCTTGCCCATACTTTACGTTTCTCCATATCTCCGTCTATCATATCCTGCATCCAGTAATCCGGAACACAGACACCGGTAAATAAGTTCTGGATCGGGCTACCGATATCTTTAATGGAAAGGAATTCTTCGATATCTCCGTGATCGATGTCAAGATAAGCGGCAAACGCACCTCTTCGTACGCCGCCCTGGGATACTACATCCATGGCCGTGTCGAAAAGCTTCATGAAAGATACGGCTCCTGAAGATTTTCCGTTGTCTGTTACAGCAGTACCCCGGTTACGCAGTTCTCCGAAATATCCTGAAGTTCCGCCCCCGATTTTGGTCTGCATGATGACCTCACCCATCTTATGGGTAATGCCTTCAATACTGTCCGGAATATGAACATTGAAACATGAAATGGGAAGTCCTCTCTGGGTTCCCATATTGGCCCATACCGGAGACGAGAAGCTGATCCATCCTTTAGTGATCATTTCTTTAAACGCCGGCTGAAGCTCCGGTTTGTATAATTTTTTGGCAGCGGCAGTGGTAATCCTGTCGATAGCACCTTCCACTGTTTCACCTTTCAGGAGGTAGCCTCTGTTGAGCATCTGCTCAGACTCTTCATTAAGCCACCATATATTTGTGTGTTGTTCTTCCATAGCTGTTATATTTTCCAATTCCCGAGCATGTTTAATACTCAGGAATTGTTATTAGGTATATTGTAGTAATTTCGAAATTCTGTTTTCAGAATGTCCATTTGATATCCGGAAACTGTTCATCAGATCTTTTGCTGCCCCATGATGTAAAGCAATACATAATATGACCGCTGAGATTCAGGCTGCTTTGACGCTCGCTTCGCTCGCGCCTTTACCAAACGACCAGTCCTTAAAAAAGATCGTTCGCAGTAATACTCTTATCGTGTTTGGTATAATCCACAGGTCTTTTGGCAAAGAAATCATCCATGGAATTGGCAAAAACCTCTTCTTCGAACCATACCATTGGACGGTACTGTTCAGGAGAAATGTTGTAACGTGGTTCCATATTGATTTTCTTCAGGCTGTCGTCAACACGGTACTTCATAAAGTTCAGAAGGTCTTCTCTGGAGAATACGCTCAGCTCACCCAGTTCGAAAATCCAGTCCAGGATTTCCCCTTCAAGTTCTACAGACTGGTCTACCAGGGTGTAAATATCTTCGATATCAGAATCGGTTAAGAGTTCCGGTTGTTCTTCACGGATTTTATTGATGAGGAAAATTCCTGCATTGGCGTGGATCTGCTCATCAATGGAAGTCCAGGCGATGATATTGGAAACATTTTTCATGTACCCTTTGAAACGGGTAAAGGAAAGAATGATGGCAAACTGGGAGAAAAGGGATACGTTTTCGATCAGGATGCTGAATAATAACAGTGACGATACATATTCTTTGGGAGTGGCGGAATTCGCATGTTTCAAAACATTGGAAAGGAAATCGATCCTCTTTTTTACCGCAGGGATTTCAATGACATTCGTGAATTCTTCATTGTAACCCAAGACTTCTACAAGACGCGAATAGGCTTCCGAATGACGGAACTCACATTCTGCAAATGTGGCTCCCAGTCCATTGAATTCAGGCTTCGGAAGGTGGTTGTACAGGTTGCCCCAGAAGGTTTTTACGGATACCTCAATCTGTGCAATGGCCAGAAGGGCGTTTTTTACAGCATGTTTTTCATGAGGCTCCAGCTGTGAATGAAAATCCTGAACATCCGCCGTGAAGTCCACTTCCGAATGCACCCAGAAGGATTTGTTGATCGCTTCCACAAACTGAAGTACTTCAGGGTATTCAAATGGTTTATAACTTACTCTTTTATCAAAAACTCCCATACTAAACGTCTTTAAAATTTATAATCAGGACACTTTGGATGAAGTTGAGAAAATTCAATTGGCTGATTAACCGTTATTTGCAGGGTTTTGCCCTTGTCTTACGGTGCCGCTTTATCCTTAGTTATCTATAACCACAAAGTTCTAAAAAAAGAACTGATTTTAAAAGAGGCAAATACTAAATCATTGAGTTTTAACCGTAAAAGTTTTCCACATTTGCCGGAAACTTCCTTCCCTATTGGTTTTTGGAGGAGTTGCCTTGTAAAAAGGTGTGAAATTGCAGGATTATAGTTAAACACTTTTTTTTAATTATATGTAAATCAGTATATAATATATTAAACAATGATTTATTACAATAAAAACAGGTTCTTGTAACAAATCCCGGGTTGCTTCTACTTATTAGGCATAAAGATATAACCACTTCATGTTAGTAATCGAAGATTTACATAAATCATATGACACCGGAAAGAGCAAGCTCCATGTGCTGAAAGGAATCAATCTTACGATTTCCGAAGGCGAGTTTGTTTCCATCATGGGAAGTTCCGGATCAGGAAAGTCAACGCTTCTGAACATCATCGGTATCCTGGATGAAAAAGATTCAGGGGTATATGAGTTGGATAATGTCCCGATTGAGCATTTATCTGAAGTGAAAGCGGCCGAATACAGAAGCCGGTTTTTAGGATTCATTTTTCAGTCTTTTAACCTGATCGGCTATAAGACCGCCCTGGATAATGTTGCCCTTCCGCTATATTACCAGAATATTCCCCGAAAAGAACGGAACCAGAAAGCAATGGAATACCTTGAAAAGGTAGGGCTCGCACAATGGGCCAATCACTTGCCCAATGAACTTTCGGGTGGACAAAAACAAAGGGTGGCCATTGCCCGTGCGCTGATTACTGATCCTAAAGTGGTGCTTGCGGATGAACCGACCGGTGCATTGGATTCCAAAACTACCCACGATATCATGAAGCTTCTTCAGGACATCAATAATGAAGGTAAAACCATCATTGTAGTAACCCATGAACCCGATGTTGCCGCGCAAACCAAACGCAATGTAGTCTTAAAGGACGGTATTATAGAAAGTGATGAATTTATTGTGCAGCATGTGTTATAATAGATAGCAGTGAATAGTGAATGGTCAATAGCTTTGCAGTGAATTTGAAAGAATGTCTTTTGATAAAATACAACCGATGAAAAAAAATAGTAATGTTTTTAAATTTAAATCATTATAAGCTTGACGTATATAAGTCAGCCAGAGAATTGAGACTTGAATGTTATAAATTGATAGCAAGACTGCCGGATAATGAAAGATTTAATTTAACGGATCAGATTAAAAGGGCTTCCATTTCTGTAGTACTAAACATCACAGAAGGTTGTTCAAGGAAATCTGAAATTGAAAGGAAAAGATATTTTGAAATAGCAAGAGGTTCAGTAGTAGAACTCGATTCTTGTTTTGATATTATTACTGAGTGTGGTTATATGAATGTTGAAGATTTATCCAAAGTTGGAAATTTGATAAAAACGGAATTTATATTATTAACTAAAATGATAAAAGCAGGCAGTTGATTTTCATCTGTACCCCATAAATTGACTTTGAAAAAAATTGACATTAAATAATTCACAATTCATCTAAAACTAAAGTATGTTTGACCTAGACCGTTGGCAGGAAATATTCAGTTCTATTCGCAGTAACGTATTGCGGACGGTACTTTCGGGCTTTACCGTGGCGCTGGGACTGTTTATCTTCATTGTTCTTTTCGGGATCGGAACGGGGCTTCAGAATGCATTTACCCAGGGATTTACAAGGGATGCACAAAACCTCATTTCCATTTTTACCGGGAAAACTACAGTCGCTTATAACGGACTGCAGTCGGACAGAACGGTAACCATGAATAATGATGACTATGATTTCCTGGTGGATACCGATAAGAAAAAGGTGGGTTATTCCACACCGAGATATACATCCAGCCTTATGGTAAAATACGGAAAGGAGAGCGGTACGTACCAGGTGAACGGTGCAGATCCTCAGGAGCAGTTTATTGAAAACAGGAAAATCCTGGAAGGCCGTTATCTGTCACCTATCGATATAGAACGGAAGCAGAATGTTGCTGTTATCGGGAGGATGGTGCAGCGTGACCTCATTAAAAACGGTAGCCCGGTAGGAAAGGATTTAAACATCAACGGAACGATGTTCAGGGTAGTGGGTGTGTTTTCCGATGATGGAGGAGACTGGGATGAAAGGCATATTACGGTCCCCATAACTACTTTGCAGCAGATGAAGAAAGGTTCTGATACGGTAAATACGGTATATATTGCCTATGATGAGCACCTTACTCCTCAGCAGGCCATCAAATACGGGGATGAACTGAAAGAACGCCTGAAATCAAGAAAAAATGTTGCGCCTGATGATGAAAACGGAGTCAGGGTCTGGAACAATGCCCAGAACATGAATGATACCTTTACTTTTATGGCTGTGCTGACAGCTATCGTAGGGTTTATCGGGATGGGTACACTGCTGGCGGGGATAATCGGGATCAGTAACATCATGGTGTATATCGTGAAGGAGAGGACCAAAGAAATCGGGGTGAGAAAAGCGATCGGAGCCAAACCGGGAAGCATCGTGGCGCTGATTGTACAGGAAAGTGTGGTCATTACGGTGGTTTCAGGGATTGTCGGGGTAGCACTCGGCGTGCTGGCTCTGAAACTGATCGGGAACAACTTAGAAGAATATTTCATCAGGGAACCGGCGGTAGGCTGGGGAACCATCCTGATGGCTTTTATTGCTTTGATTTTTTCCGGACTTATTGCAGGATTCGTGCCGGCATACCGGGCCTCAAGGATCAAACCGATAGAAGCTTTAAGAACAGAATAAAAATAATAACTCATACGGCACTACAGTGAATATTTTATTTAAAAAAGATACCTGGCAGGAAATTTATTATTCATTACGGAATAATAAACTCCGGACATTCCTTACCATGATCGGTGTAGGTTGGGGGATGTTTCTGTATGTGAGTCTACTCGGTGCTGCAAAAGGGATGGAGAATGGTTTTGATAAACTGTTTTCCGGATTTGCCACCAATTCCATATTCCTGTGGGCCCAGAATACATCTATTCCTTATGACGGTTTTCCGAAAGGAAGGAAAGTAAACCTGCAGCTGCCGGATATGGATATGCTCAAAAGAAAGATCCCTGAAATCGATTATATTTCCCCACAGAATTCAAGGGGAAGCTTTACCGGAACACCTGGTGAATCCATGTCTAAGAATGGTAAAAGTGCTACGTATTCTTTAACGGGTGATTATCCGGTAGGAAATAAAATTTCAGAGAAGAAGCTTATTTTCGGAAGGTATATCAATGATGCCGATGTTTCGGAGAATAAAAATGTAGCTGTAATAGGGGAAGAAGTGTACAAGAATTTTTTTGATGCTAAAAAGAAAGAAAACCCATTGGGGCAATCCATCAATATCAAAGGGATTTTCTTCAATGTGATCGGTGTGTTCAGGATTAAGAAAGGAGGAGGCTTTGAAAATGACCAGACGGTCTTTATTCCGCTTTCTACCTACACGAAAATGTACAATGCCGCCGATAAAATAGATATGTTTGCGATAGTAAGCAAGCCCAACGCCAATGTAAATGAAGTGGAAGAACGCGTCAAGCGTGAACTGAAAGTTAAAAATAAAGTATCGCCTGACGATACCAATGCTTTCGGGAGCTTTAACCTGGGAAAAGAGTTTAAAAAGCTGACCGGTTTCCTTTCCGGCATGCAGCTGCTGACGATTATCGTAGGAACTTTAACCATCCTTGCCGGAGTCATTGCGATTTCCAATATCCTGCTCATCACGGTAAAGGAGAGAACCAAAGAAATCGGGATCCGGAGAGCATTGGGAGCCAAGCCAGCTGAGGTAAGGAATCAGATCCTCCTTGAAAGTGTGGTCATTACTTTGTCTTCGGGGCTGCTCGGCTTTATTTTCGGGATTTTCACCCTGATCATTCTAAATATACTGACCCAGAACCAGGATGACTTCCCTTTTTATAACCCAACCGTTAATTATTCCAATGTGTTCGCAGCCATGGCTGTCATGGTAGTTTTAGGTTTGGTCATCGGGATGATTCCGGCTCAGCGGGCCGTAAAAATCAGGCCTATTGAGGCATTAAGAACAGAATAATACAACATTAACCGCTTAATTAAAAAGTAAACTGTACATATGAAAAAGAAATTTACCTGGAAAAAAGCTGTTTATATATTGCTGGGACTTTTACTGGCAGTAGCATTAATTGCAGGGATAAGTTATCTTGTAAAATCCAATTCCAAGCAGGCGGAAGCCTTCCTCACCCGTAAGGCTACCATCCAGAATATGGAGGATAAAGTGATGGCTACCGGAAAGATCGTTCCAAAAGAAGAGATCGAAATCAAACCGAATATTGCCGGGATCATTGATAAAATCCTGGTGGATGAAGGTGATAAAGTAACCGCGGGCCAGCTGATTGCAACGGTGAGGATTGTTCCCAACCTTGCTGAGGTGAACAATGCCCAGCAGGATGTACAGACTTCCCAGATCCAGATCAGCAACGCTAAAATGAACGTAAGCAATATGCAGAAGCAGTTTGCCATGCAGCAGAAACTTTATAGCCAGGGCGTTATTTCCCAACAGGAATACCTGAATTCCCAGCAGCAGCTGTATTCTGTGCAACAGGCACTGAAAAATGCAAATCAGCAGTTGGTTACGGCACAGAAAAGATTGCAGATAGCCAAAACAGGAGCTACACCGGAGCTTCAGGGACTGGCTACAACCCAGATCCGTTCAAAAGCTTCGGGTACCGTGCTTGAAGTTCCGGTAAAAGTAGGGAGCCAGGTTATTGAAGCCAACTCTTTCAACGCCGGAACCACCATATGTTCTATCGCTGATCTCAATTCATTGATCTTCCAGGGAGAAATTGATGAAGCCCAGGCCGGAAAACTGAAACAGGGTATGCCGATGAAAATTGTTATCGGTGCCTTGCAGAATAAAACATTCCCGGGGAAACTGACCATGATTGCTCCAAAGGGTAAGGATAATAACGGAACTATCAAATTTCCGGTAGAAGGCGATGTGTATAATCCTAACAACGAATACATCCGGGCAGGATTCTCCGCCAATGGTGAAATTGTGCTTAAGTCCCGTAAAAATGCACTGCTTTTGGACGAATCCCTGATTCAGTATGAGAAGGTGAAAGGAAAAGATAAACCTTTTGTGGAAGTGAAGCAGACGGATGGTAAGTTCAGAAAAGCTTACGTGACTTTAGGGGCAAGTGACGGTATTAATGTTGAAATCCTTTCCGGACTGTCAAAAGATGATGAGGTGAAAGTGTGGAATCCTTCAGATAAAGATAAGGAAGAGCTTAAGGAGAAGAAAAAATAATAAACGACTCTATACATTTAGATTGATCCCGGAATTTATGATTCCGGGATTTTTTTTACATTGTGCAGAATATTACAATAAGCATGTAACAACCGGCCGGATCAGAATGTCTTATCTTTAAATCTACATGATATACCATGAAAAAAGACTATTGGATTCTTTTTGTTTTTATCATCGCAAAGTTTATTCTTCAATACGCATTGATCAGCCCTGAATATGAACTCCACAGAGACGAATACCTGCATCTGGATCAGGCCAATCATCTGGCTTGGGGATATCTGTCTGTTCCCCCTGTAACGTCATGGTTAGCCTGGATGATAAGGACGCTGGGAAATGATGTGTTTTGGGTTAAATTTTTTCCTGCTCTGTTCGGTGCATTGACGATTGCTCTTATCTGGAAAACCGTTGAAGCGCTGAATGGAAATCTTTTTGCTAAGGTACTTGCCTCTACAGGTATTTTATTTTCTGCCCTGCTCCGGCTGAACATGCTGTTTCAGCCTACATCACTAGAGGTGTTTCTCTGGCTGTTTTTGTACTATGCAGTAATCAAATACATCAATTCTGAAAAAATACAATGGCTGTATGTCGCAGCTGTGGTTTTTGGGATAGGAATATTGAACAAATATAATATTGCTTTTTCGGTACTCGGACTTATCCCTGCATTTCTGTTAACAGAGCACAGGAAGATATTCAGGAACCGTCATCTATATTGGTCAGCGCTTTTAGTTTTCATAATTGTTTTCCCTAATCTGTTCTGGCAGTACCGGAATAATTTTCCGGTTGTGCATCATATGAAAGAACTTTCGGAAAGTCAGTTGGTGCATGTCAGCAGAATGAATTTTCTTAAGGCACAGGTGCTGTTTTTTATAGGAAGCATTTTTGTCATTATCGCAGGTTTGGGAGCATTATTATGGTACAGGCCCTTTAAAAGATTCAGGGTTTTCTTCTGGAGCTATATCATTACGATGCTTATATTTTTATTTTTAAAAGCAAAGGATTATTATGCAATAGGGCTGTATCCGGTGTATATTGCTTTCGGTGCAGTATTTCTCAGTCATCTGTTAGATAAGGGCCGAGCCAGGTTTTTCAAACCGGTCAGTATAATGATTCCTCTGGTTTTATTTATTCCTTTGTACAGTATAGCCTTTCCAAATAAAAGTCCCGGGTATATTGTTTCTCATCAGGATCCATACAGAAAGTTCGGATTGCTTCGCTGGGAAGATGGAAATGAGCATTCTTTACCTCAGGATTTTGCCGATATGCAGGGTTGGAAAGAGCTGGCCCGAAAGGTGGATCAGGAATATGCGGGACTGTCAAAAACAGGAAGAACGATAGTGATATGTGATAATTACGGAGAGGCGGGAGCCATCAATTATTATACGACAGAAGGGATTAAAGCGGTGTCATTCAATGCGGACTATATCAATTGGTTTGACCTCAGTAAAAGGTTTAAAAATGTCATCCGGGTTAAAGAAAAGCCGGAACATGAACTTGAAGAAACCGGACCTTATTTTGAACATTCGCGCATTGCCGGAACTGTTGAGAATCCCTTTGCAAGAGAAAAGGGAACGGTGATTTTCAGTTTTGGAAATGCAAAAATAGATGTTCGTAAAAAGATTCAGGATGAGATTGATGAAATTAAAAGCACTTGGCAAACAAATTTCTGAGTAGATAGATGGCTAAATCCGAAAGTAGATTAAGAAGAAATGATGTGTATCATTGTTAATACAGTTAAATATCAATAAAAAAGGGGTCTTTGTCTTGGCGCCAAATAAGATTAAAATGATAAAGGAATAGGTTTTGCCGTTATGGTAAATCATTCACTTATTAATTGATCATTATGGAAAATAAAGACTTTGATGTCATCATTATAGGAGGAAGCTATGCCGGACTCTCTGCAGGAATGGCCCTCGGCAGATCATTGAGAAACACCCTGATTATCGATGATGGCAAGCCTTGTAATATCCAGACCCCGCAGTCCCATAATTTTCTGACTCATGACGGGACTACGCCTGCGGAAATAAGCTCTGTTGCTAAGGAACAGGTGCTTAAATATGACACCATACAATTTTACGACGGGCTGGTTACCGGTATTATAAAGGATGCCGGAAGATTTGAAGTTGAAACCAAACATGGAGAAAACTTCAGTGCGAGAAAAATCATTCTGGCTACAGGAATCAAAGATATTAAACCTGATATTCCCGGATTTGAAGAGTGCTGGGGAATTTCAGTACTGCATTGCCCGTATTGCCATGGTTACGAAGTACGGGATGAAGTTACCGGAGTATTGGCCACCGGCGATGTTGCTTATGAATTTACAAAGTTGATCCATCACTGGACCAAAAAACTGACCCTGTTCACTAATGGCCCTTCGGAAATGACTGCCGAACAGCAGCAGAAATTCAGGGAGAAAAATATTACGATCGTTGAAGACAGGATCAAAGCAATCCATCATGAAAACGGCTATATTCAGGAGCTTATTTTTAAAAATGGGAAAAAAGTACCCTTAAAAGCATTGTATTCCAAAATCAATATTGAACAGAACTTGGATGTCTCAGGGATTATCGCCTGTGAACTGGCAGAGCACGGGGTGGTAAAGATAGATTCTGCTCATAAAACCAGTGTGGATGGCATTTTTGCCTGTGGTGACAGTGTAACGCTGATGAGGTCGGTAGCCACAGCCATTGCCCATGGGAACATGACCGGGGCCATTGTTAATAAAGAACTAATTGAAGAAGACTTTTAATCAGTAAATATTTGGGAATTAACGTTAAAAATCACCTCTGATGATGCTGGAAGCTTACCGGAAATTCCGTACATTTGGGGTGAAAAATTCAAAATAAAGAAGTAAATGGATATTATTTTTGACCTGATTGAAAAGGAAAGACAAAGACAAACCCACGGGTTGGAACTGATTGCCTCGGAAAATTTCGTTTCTGAAAATGTGATGAAAGCAGTGGGGAGCGTACTGACCAACAAATATGCTGAAGGATATCCCGGAAAAAGATATTACGGAGGGTGTGAAGTAGTAGATGAGGTCGAAACATTAGCCATTAACAGAGCCAAAGAACTGTTCGGGATTGAGTATGCGAATGTGCAGCCTCATTCCGGATCCCAGGCCAATGCAGCTATTTACCTTGCGGTATTGAAGCCGGGAGATAAAATTATGGGAATGGATCTTTCCATGGGAGGGCATCTTACCCACGGTTCAGCTGTGAATTTTTCAGGGATGCAGTATAATGTAGTTTCGTATGGCGTAAACAGGGAAACAGGCCTTATCGATTATGACCAGATGAGGGAAGTAGCATTGAGAGAAAAGCCTAAGATGCTGATCGCAGGATTCTCTGCTTACTCAAGAGATCTGGATTATGCCAAGTTCAGGGAGGTTGCCGATGAAATAGGAGCCACATTGTGGGCGGATATTGCCCATCCTGCAGGTCTTGTTGCCAAAGGATTGCTGAATTCCCCGTTTGAACACTGCCAAGTAGTAACCACAACCACTCATAAAACACTGAGAGGCCCGAGAGGAGGAATGATTATGATGGGAAAAGATTTTGAAAATACCTACGGACACAAAACACCTAAAGGAGAAATCAAAATGATGAGCCAAGTGTTAGACAGTTCAGTATTCCCTGGAATCCAGGGAGGCCCTCTGGAGCATGTCATCGCTGGAAAAGCAGTTGCTTTCGGTGAAGCTTTGGATGCTCAGTTTGCTACGTATGCCCAGCAGGTAAAAGATAATGCTCAGGCATTATCGAAAGCTATGATTGACAGAGGATTTGACATCGTAAGCGGCGGTACAGACAATCACCTGATGCTGGTAGATCTGAGAAATAAAGGCGTGAACGGCAAGGAAACTGAGAAAGCCCTGGTACAGGCAGATATTACCTGCAACAAAAATATGGTTCCTTTTGATGATAAATCTCCTTTTACCACATCAGGAATCAGATTGGGAACAGCAGCTATTACTACTCGTGGCCTTAAAGAAAAAGATATGGATACCATTGCCGAACTGATTTCGGAAGTTGTGGATAACATCAAAAATGAAGAAGTCCTGTCTTCAGTAAGAAAGAAAGTGAACGAACTGATGGCAGACAAAGCTTTATTCAATTACTAAAAAAATATATTAATTTTTAATATCAGAGAATGGGCATTTTGTCCATTCTTTTTTTATCTATGGAAAAGAAGTCTTTTACGTATGAAGAAATAAAACAGAAACTGGTCAACTACTGCGTATATCAGGACCGCTGCCATGCGGAAGTGGAGCAGAAGATGAGGGAATTTTTACTTATTGATGAAGCAAAAGAGGAAATCATCCTTTACCTGCTGAAAGAGAACTACCTTAATGAGGAGCGGTTCACCAGAAGCTATATCAGAGGGAAATTTTATATCAAGCATTGGGGTAAGAATAAAATAAAGATAAACCTCAAACAGAAACAAGTTCCTGAAAAACTGATCAATAAGTGTTTTGATGAGATTGATGAAGATGATTACAGAACAGCAATCAAAAAAATATATAACAATTACTATTCAAAGCATACAGGTTTACAGGAATATCAGAAAAAGAGCAAAACGATAAAATATGTCATGGGGAAGGGATATGAATATGATGCTATTATAAGCTCTATAGAAGAATAGTATTATTTTTATTATGCATTAAATAGTACATATAGTCAATCATGTAGAATTAACAAAATCGTAATTTCATTTAGAAGCAATCAGATACAAAAAAATAATACTTTTGCTTTGAAATTATATACGATTATGAAAACAAAACTATTCTATCTGAGGAAGATACTGTTCGTATCTTTCATGCTGCTCTCACTATGGAGCTGGGGACAAAAAACCTATCAACTAATTACAGATGCTTCAGGATTAACTGCTGGAAGCAAATATCTGATAGTAAATAGGAATACTGAAGGATCAGGTTATGCTTTAAGTTCACAATCTGCAAATAACAGAGCCAGAGCGGTTGTTAATATTACTTCAGCATTACAGATTGTAACTACTCCTGCTGCTTCTACAGGTGATACTGGTGCATTTGAGATTACCTTAGGAGGTAATACTGGATCTTGGACATTATATGATCCTGTAAATCCAGGTTACTTATATGCAGCAAGCAGCAGCAGTAATTATTTAAGAACACAGAATACTTCAACTACATGGACTATTACATTTTCAAATGGTTCTGCTGTAATGACGAGCCAGACTAATGTAAGTAGAAACGTACTGATGTATAATAACTTATTTTCCTGTTATGCTTCAGGGCAGAGTCCGGTATATTTGTTTAAAGAAGTTTTATCTTCTGCAGTTCCAACTGTTACAGGTAGTAATCAAACTATAACTGTAGGTGCAGCATTTTCTTATCAGGTACAGGCAACTGAATATCCATCATCTTTTGCAATTGCAAGTGGCTCTTTGCCTTCAGGTTTAAGCATGAGCTCTTCAGGGTTAATAAGTGGAACTCCAAATGCAGTTGGTACTTCCAGTACAGGAATAACTGCTACCAATAATTTAGGTACATCTTCCCCTGCAACTTTTAATTTTGATGTACAAATGGGAAATCAAAGTATCAGTGGATTTACGGATACGTCAGTAAATTTAGGTAATGGCTCAACTATAACATTGCCGGCACAGACTGATCAGGGATTACCCATTTCATATACTTCATCAAATACTTCTATAGCTTCAATTTCAGGAAGTACATTAACATTTGCGCAGCCAGGTTCTGTTAATATTACGGCTAACCAGCCCGGTAACAGTAACTATAACCCACTGAATGTTGTTAAAAATTTTACAGCAAGCAATGCATGTTTTAATGAAGATTTTTCAAGTATTACCAGCGGTAGTAATTCAAGTACCAGTGGATCAAATACCACATGGAGTGGTAATGCTAATTTCACAAGTGCAAATACTGCTTATAACGCAGGTGGTGCTGTGAGACTGGGGTCCTCAAGTTCTCCGGGATCGATGACAAGTCTTGTATTAAGCAATATTGCAGGAAATGTAACTGTTTCCTTTGGTGTGAAAGGCTGGAGCAGTGTAGAAGGAGATATAGAAGTCACTCTTGGTGGACAGACTCAGACCGTTTCATATACATCAATTATTTCAGGATCATTTCAAAATAAGTCATTAAGTTTTTCAAACATTCCGCTTGGATCAACTTTAAAAATAGCAACTACATCAGGTAGAGCATTTGTAGATAATGTAAGCATTTCATGCGGTACAGCTACAACCTGGACTGGCAGCTGGTCTAATGGCTCGCCTATAAACACCTCTATTGTAGTGATCAATGAAGATTATTCAGGAGGATCTTTTTCGTCACAATCTCTAAATGTGAGCACTACAAAAACCTTAACTATTAATTCAGGTGAAGTAGTGACTACCGGCAATACAGTAAACGACGGAATCATTGTTGTAAATAATGGAGGTAACTTTATACAAACGTCTGGATCAGTTTATTCAGGAAATGGTGTATTTACTGTAAATAAATCTGGTACAAGTGCCCAGAATAAATATGCCTTCTGGTCTTCACCGGTACTATCTCAGAACCTGTCGAACATTTATGGAGCCACTGCACCTGCATTTATTACGGAATATGATACCGCAACAGACTATTTCGTTAACGCAAGTTCAACAACTGCGGTAGCAGGTAAAGCGTACTCTATTAAAACTCCTTCAGCTAATGCATCGTTAACGTTCTCAGGAACTCCTGTAAATGATAACCAGACATTTACCTTATCTGTAGCCGGAAACGGATTTAACCTGGTTGGTAACCCATATGCATCAAACCTAGATCTTAATGCATTCTACACAGCAAACTCAGGGAAAATTTCCAACACATTCTATTTTTGGGATAATACAAGCAATTCTGTGACTACGCAAAGTGGATCTACGACAACGAACGTAGGGTATGCTACCTATAACCCGGCCTCTCAGACCTGGGTTCCTGCACCGAATATCAGTACTGTTCCTACAGTAAATACAGCAAGCATTGGTCAGGGCTTTATTGTAAAAGCTACCAATACTGCGGATACATCATTGAATTTTACCAATGCTATGAGAATTGGTAGTCAGGGAGCATACTTTAATAAATCTGCGGCTAGTGTTACGGAAGGGAAATTCTGGTTACAGTTAAGCTCTTCATATAATACTCAGAATACATTTGCGGTAGCCTATCTATCCCAGGCTTCCCATAATTATGATCAGTATGATTCTAAAGCAATTGCTTCAGGTTCGGATGCATTTTACACATTGGCAGATGCAGAGAAACTGGTTATTCAGGGAAAAGGAAACTTCAATATTAACGATGTAGTGCCTGTAGGCGCAAAGCATTTTGAAGGGGGTGATTTTATGATATCAATGATCAAAAAAGAAGGTTTGTTCACCAGTGGTCAGCCGGTTTATCTTCATGATAAAGTGTTGAATACCTATACCAATCTTCAGAACAACAATTATCATTTCACAGCTTCTGCAGGAGAAGTTTCAAACCGGTTTGAAATCGTTTATAAAGAACAGAATGTACTTTCTGTAAGTGATCATTCAAAAAAAGAGGCATTCGAAGTCTACAGAAACGGGGAAGAATTTGTAGTGAGAAACGATAAAAATATTCAGTCTGTCGAAGTATATGATGCGTCAGGAAGAATTATTATTCAGCTAAAGAATAATAAAACGACCGTTAATTTCAGACTGAATACTAATGGTGCCTATATTGTAAAAGCTGTTTCTGAAGGTAAAGAATACAGCAGAAAAATAATTAAATAAAAATAAAATGAAGAAATTAATAATAGTATTTGTAATGGTATTTTCAGGTATTGCTTATGCACAACAGTCTGATAACCCTTTTGTTTATGATGATATTGCAGAGGAAAAGGCGGATCCGGTTCCCGGGACACCCGGAGATCCTGTACAGCCTGCACCTATTGATGAACATGTTCCGATTCTCTTTATTGCAGGAATAGCTACAATTATTCTGTATGCAAAAAGAAAGAAAACAATAGATGCTTGATAGCAAATAGATAAAAAAACCAAAGTTTATAAACTTTGGTTTTTTTATAATTACAAATGAATTCTTGATATAAATTAAATTCAATGAGTTACATAGTCTTACCTGCCACATAACAAAATAAGTGATTACTACGATTGTCAAAATGAATAATATGTTTACCTTTGTGTTCAATTATAAACCATTTGATGTTGAATGAAAAAGCTAAATGACGCTTTCAGGGCATTGTATAGGGGCGACAATCTATTGAAGATTACGGAACTGAGATATCTGCCCCGCTGGTTGGTTATTGTTATTGATGTTCTGATTGTATTTTTTTCTATATTCCTTGCTTATTTCTTTTTGAAAAAGCTTCATATCCGGGTTAATTTTGCATCTTACAGTTTTCAGAAAAGACTTCTTATTATAGCAGTGAACATCCTGTTTATGTTCGTTTTTAAAACCTATGCAGGGATCATACGTCATTCAACCTTTTTTGATTTTTTTAAAATATTGCTGGCTTCTGGTTCCACCTTGTTCACACTATTGGTAATTAATTATATTTTTGAACTATCAGTAGGCACATCATTATACTTATATCCAAGCCTGTTTTTATATTTCTTTATTTCTGTTTCCATTATGTTCTTCTTCAGGATCTTTACGAAACAGTTTTTCAATATGCTGATGGATATCAAAGGGAATTCCTCCAAGATAAGGGTTGCGGTAATAGGCGTAGGAGATGTTTCTGTATCCTTGGCCAGAGCGATTGTCCATAATCCAAGCTATCCTTATCAGCTTGCAGGTTTTTTGACCAATAGATCTGATTCGAACAGAGCATTATTGTTAGGACATAAAATTTATAACCAGGATCAGATTTTTAAAAATGAGCATTTGGTTAACCAGTTTGATGCTGTATTAATCATAAAGGAGATTATGACTAAAGGCGACCTGGAAGAATGGATGACTTTTGCTTTAGACAGAGGCCTGAAAGTTCTAAAAGCACCTTCTCTAAGTAAAATGAGAGATTCTGATCTTGTAGGAGGGATCAGGCAACTGCAGATTGAAGATTTATTGAACCGTAAACCTATTAAAATTGAAAACGAAGAAGTAAAAAGAAGACATTTTGAAAAAAATGTTCTTGTTACCGGAGGCGCAGGTTCAATAGGAAGTGAAATCGTCCGGCAGGTAGCACAGTTTAATCCTTCATTAATTGTGGTTCTAGATCAGGCAGAATCACCTCTGTATGAACTGGAACTGGAACTGCTTGAAAAATTTCCTGAGCAAAACTTTAAATTTATCCTTGCAGACATATCCAATAGTTACAGACTGGAAAAAGTATTTGAAACGTATGGATTTTCAATGGTGTACCATGCAGCGGCTTACAAACATGTACCTATTATAGAAGACAACCCTCACGAAGCTGTATTTGTTAATATATTAGGAACCAAGAATGTTGCGTTGTTATCCAAGAAGTATAAAGTCAATCGTTTTGTAATGGTTTCCACGGATAAAGCTGTAAATCCTACCAATGTGATGGGAGCCTCAAAAAGGGCAGCAGAGCTTTTCGTACAATCATTACAGAATTCTGAAGGAAATGTTACCAAATTCATTACAACTCGTTTTGGCAATGTTCTGGGGTCTAATGGGTCTGTTATTCCGCATTTCAGAAGACAGATTGAGAAAGGAGGACCTGTGACTATTACCCATCCGGATATCATCAGATACTTTATGACGATTCCTGAAGCCTGTGAATTGGTATTGCAGGCAGGTACTATGGGAAATGGAGCTGAAATCTATGTATTTGATATGGGCGAACCTGTAAAGATTCTGGATCTTGCAAAACGTATGATTAAACTTTCAGGCTATACTCCTGATATTGATATTAAAATTACCTTTGTAGGATTACGTCCGGGAGAGAAGCTATACGAGGAACTTTTAAGCAATAATACGACTACAATTCCTACCCATCATGATAAAATCATGATTTCCAAAGATCCATATATGAGTTTTAATGATATTGATCTTTTGATTATCCAGATTATAAAGGCGGCAGTTAAAAGAAATAAATTGGAAGTTGTACAGATTTTGAAGAATATTGTTCCCGAATTTATTAGTAATAATTCGGAATTCGAATTGCTCGATCATCAGAAGGATGAAAGTGTAATTTAATTAGAGGAGATATCTGAAATTATTTTTATGTATGATTTATGATTACTTATGAAATGTCTCATGCATATAATGTGAATTTATTAGGTGTGTTTTGGATATGGTATTATTTTTGCTATAAGTGCAGCGATTTTACATTCCGTACTGTTCTGTAATTCTACGTAAGTGTAAGAGATGTAGATTTACCTCATAATAAATTTTTAAGTTCTAAAATAATAATCCTATTTTTGTGAAAAATTTGTCAGAAATGAATTGGAAAAATTTTATTTGCGGAAGCGCACTGTCAATACTGTTATTTTCCTGCGGAGCAAGGCAGGAGATCAACTATATGAAAGATATTGAAAATGTAGCTTTAGATAATTCAATAAAAAACAGCAGAGTTTCTTTGCAGCCTGGAGATCAGATTATTATTACTGTTACAGCAAAAGATATGGATGTTGTGAAACCATTTAACCAGGTTTATTCTTCCAGTAATACGGTTGCTCAGTATTCAGTGCCAAGTTCAAATAATCTACCACAGCAGATTCCAGTTTCTGGTCCAACTTATAATGTAGATACAGATTATAACATTACATTTCCTCAAATTGGTAAGATCAATGTGAAAAATGAAAATATAGAGGCATTTAAAGTAAAGTTAACTGATTTACTTCGCACTTATATTAAAGATCCTGTCGTCGATGTAAAGTTGACAAATTTTAGAGTTTCTTTATTAGGAGAGGTGGCAAAACCTGGAACTTACATAGTTCCGGATGGAAATGCAACTTTGTTAAGTGTACTCGGATTGGCAGGTGATCTTACTAGTTATGGAGTACGTACTAACATTTTGATAGTAAGAAATGTTGATGGTCAGTTTACTAAAGAAAAAATTGATCTTACAAGTGCTCAATTCATCAATTCTCCATATTATTATTTAAGGCAAAACGACGTAATTTATGTACAGCCAAATGCAAACAGGGAGAAATCTGCAAGAGTAGATCCTAATACAGGAATTTATATTTCAGTAGCATCCGTCATTGCTTCTTTAGTTATAGGAGTACTTGCATTAACTAAAAATTAATTTTAAGATACACAATTATTATAGTGGAGAACAATTATTTGCAGGAACAGGATCAGAATGAAACGCTTAATCTCCGGGAAATTATTAAGCCTTATTTACACCGGTGGTATTGGTTTTTTTTAGGAATTATAGCGACAGTTATTTTCGCTTGGTTTTTTTTAAGGTATGCTATTCCGATCTATAATACAGAAACAACCTTATTAATAAAGGAAGTTAAGAAATCTACTTCAGGACAGCCTGAAATGTCAGTTATTTCAGAGCTGGGAGGTATTGGTGGAATGGGTACAAGTTCCATAGATAATGAGATCGCAATATTCAAGTCTAAGAAGCTGATGCTGTCAGTAGTTCGTGAATTAGGTCTGGAAACAAATATTTATGCTAAAGGAAATTTAAAAGATACTGAGGTATATAAAGAAAGTGCCCCTTTTACTGTAAGAGTTATTAGTGAAAATCCGAAAGGTATTTACCCGGCGAAGGAAGTTTTTGCAAGTATTGAAAATAATACAGTCGTATTGAATTCAGAAAGTTGGGCGAAAGAAATTCGCGCTGAATTTAATAAAGCAGTTACGATGCCTTTTGGGATTATTATTTTCCAAAAAAATAAAGATTATAAGAAATCTTCTGATAATGGGAAGTTTATCCTGCAATTTATGTCAGGTATAAATCGTACCAGAGCACTCTTAAGCTTATTGGATGTTAGGCTTATTGAAAAGGAGGCAACAGTTATCAAAGTTTCTATGGATTATGCTGTTCCGGAAAAAGCGCAGGATATCCTTAATCGTCTGGCTGTAAATTATAATCGTGAAGCTAATCTCGATAAGAGTTCCGAAGCTCAAAAAACAGCAAGTTTTATTGACGAAAGGATTAAGCTTATTGGTCAGGAATTAGGTAAAGTTGAGACTGAAAAAGAAGAATTTAAAGTTCGCAATAATATAGCTGACATTCAAACTGAAGCTGGGCTGTCTTTGGAAAATGCAGAAAAAGTCCGTCAGACACAAATAGATAATGAATCTCAGCTTGAATTGGTAAATAGCCTGATTGGATATTTAAATAAACAGAATAATTATCAAGTACTTCCTCTGAATGTAGGGCTTAAAGACTCCAATACAACATCAGATATAGGAATGTATAACCAGTTGGTTACTGAGCGTGAAAGACTTTTGGCAAATTCTACTACTGCAAACCCTGTGGTGCAGGATATTACAAAACAAATTGGAAATCTCCGTACAGCTATTTCTGAAAGCCTTAGAAAAAGCAGGAATGCACTTCAGATTGTTAATACAAATATTCAATCTGAACAAAATAGGCTATCAGGAAGAATTTCTAGGGTACCTGTACAGGAGAAGTTGTTCAGAAGTATCGAAAGACAGCAGAATATTAAAGAACAATTGTATCTGTTATTACTACAAAAGAGGGAAGAGGTAGCAATATCACTAGCCATTGCTGCTCCGAAAGCGAGAATTGTAGACGATGCTCTGACTAACCCGATACCGGTATCACCCAAAAAAAGCTTGATTTATTTAGGAGCTTTAATTATAGGTTTATTAATCCCATTTGGAGCTATATACATATTGGAGCTATTTAATAATAAAATACAGACTAAGAAAGATTTAGAAAAACTTTCAATGGGTCCTGCAGTAGCCGGAGAGTTACCCTCTTTAGAAAAAGGACATTCGGAATTGATACAACTTAATGACCTTTCACCTCTGGCAGAAGCTTTCCGTATTCTTATTACCAATATCAATTTTATGCTGCCTAAAAATAATCGAGGAAATGTGATATTTGTAACCTCTTCAGTAAAAGGGGAAGGAAAAACATTTACTGCGGTGAATCTCGCTCTCACATTAGCTACGCCACGTAAAAAAGTGGTTATTATAGGTTCAGATATCAGAAACCCGCAGTTACAAAGGTATAATGAGAATAGGAGAGGCTTAGTAGGTTTATCAGAATATATGTATGACCTGAATCTTCAAACATCAGAAATTATTCATGCAAGTACATTCAATCCTTATTGTGATGTGATTTATTCAGGAGCGATTACACCTAATCCTACAGAACTATTGTCAAATGGAAGATATCAGAAACTAGTCAATAGTTTGAAATCTGAATATGATTATATCATTTTGGATACCGCTCCTCTAATGCTTGTCACAGATTCATTCATTATTGCGGATGTAGCTGATGTTACAGTTTATGTTACAAGATCTAATTTTACTGAAAAAGAGCTCATTTCTTTTGCTAACACTCAGATTGCTGAAAAGCGAATAAAAAATGTTGTTTTCGTACTTAATGATGTAAAAGAAAAATTTAGAGCTTACGGAAATAAATATGGATATGGCTATTCAGCTGATGAACTAAAGCCTTGGTGGAAGAAGCTTTTTAAATAAAACTTAATAAAAATTGATAAGTCATATCTGAGTGAAATCTGATATTAATTAATGTTTAAACTTGCCTGCATTTATATTAATTAACATATATGAATAAGAAATATAAAATAGCTATAATTGGATTGGGTTATGTGGGGCTTCCCTTAGCTAGATTATTCGCTACAAAATATACTGTTATGGGATTTGATATCAATAAAGGTAGGGTAGAAGAAATCAATGCAGGATATGATTCTACAACAGAAATTGATAATGATGTTTTGCGGTCTGTTATTGTTGATAATAATCCTTTTAATTCAGGTTATGATAATGGTCTTCGATGTACATCAGTTTATGATGAAATTAAATACGCGGACGTATACATTATAACAGTTCCTACGCCTGTAGACCGGCATAATAGACCAGATTTAACCCCTTTGTACACTGCTAGCAATATGGTTGGAAAGGCATTAAAAAAAGGTGGTATCGTCATCTATGAATCTACAGTTTATCCTGGTGTTACTGAAGAAGAATGTGTTCCTGTTTTAGAGAAAGTTTCTGGTTTGAAATTTAATGTTGATTTTTTTGTAGGGTATTCTCCTGAAAGAATAAATCCAGGAGATAAGGAACATACTGTTGATAAAATATTAAAAGTAACCTCAGGTTCTACACCGGAGATTGGAAAGATAGTAGATGATTTGTATAAATCTGTAATTACTGCTGGAACTCACTTAGCACCAACAATAAAAGTTGCGGAAGCATCAAAGGTAATTGAAAATTCACAGCGAGATATCAATATTGCTTTTATGAACGAACTGGCAAAGATTTTCTCTTTAATGGATATTGATACCCATGATGTATTGGAAGCTGCCGGAACAAAGTGGAATTTTTTGAAATTTAAGCCAGGCCTAGTAGGTGGTCATTGCATTGGTGTGGACCCTTTTTATTTAGCTCAGAAAGCTCAGGAAATTGGGTATCATTCAGAATTAATTTTAGCAGCTAGAAGATTAAACGATTCTATGGGTGCATTTGTAGCTTCTCAGGTGGTAAAATTGATGATTAGAAATGATATTAAAATTAAAGGAGCGAAAATTTTAAACTTGGGAATTACATTTAAAGAAAATTGTCCAGATATAAGAAATTCAAAGGCGGTTGACGTTGTTACTAATTTAGAAGATTATGGTTCTCATGTAATAACTTATGATCCTTGGGCAAATCCTTCAGAAGTTTATGATGAATATGGAGTAAATAGCTATTGTGATTTTATACTAAATGATCTTACAGAAGATAAAAAATTTGACGCTATAATTGTTACAGTTGCTCACCAGCAGTTCTTTAATCTTAACCTGAATCATTTGATTAAAGAAAAAGGAGTGATTTATGATGTTAAAGGAATATTTTCAAAAGAAAATGTGAATAAAAGACTTTAATTAAAATTTTTAATATAATTCACACAAAAGTAGAGGTATATTTATAAGTTAAGCATAAATAGAAAGAATACTAGAACACTATATTAGACCGTAGGAAGGTAATTTAAGATATAAAGGCTGATGAGATAAAAAGAATTTTGATAATCGGGAAGTAGATTTTGCCTACAATATTATCAGGACTGAAGTATGGACCATTTTGACGGATATTTATTCGATTAATTAAGACATAGAAAATTATTTATAAGAAGAGTTCATCAGATTCTTTTAAATGTATATCATTATATAGAGAATAAAACGAATAAGCCTGTTGTTTTTGAAGTTCAATATAGATCTTATTTTGGTGAGAAAAGTATTATAATGATTGAAGATACTATAAATAAAGCATGAAAATATATAACGTAATATTATCGGGAGGTGTAGGAAGCAGACTCTGGCCACTTTCTCGTAAACAACATCCTAAACAGTTTCTGAAATTATTTTCAGGTAAAGCTTTATTTGAATTAACGGCAGAACGCAATCAGAAACTTGTGGATCAAATAATGGTAGTAGGTAATGCAGATCATATTGAATGGAGTAAGCGGCTATTGAATGACATCTCCATTCCTAAGACTTTCATTACTGAGACTGCTGCCAGAAATACAGCCGCAGCTATTGCATTTGCTGCTTTAGCGGTTGAGCTTGATGATATATTAATTATCACGCCGTCTGATCATTTGATTGAAAATCAGAATGCTTATGAAAAAGCAATAAAAGAAGCTGTAGAATTAGCAAAAGAGGATTTTCTTGTAACTTTTGGAGTAGTACCGTCTAAACCTGAAACAGGATATGGCTATATTGAGTATGAAGGGAAAAACGTACTTTCATTTAGAGAAAAGCCCAATACGGAAACTGCCCAGGAATTTTTGGAAAGAAGAACCTTTCTGTGGAATTCGGGAATGTTTTGTTTTAAAGCTGGAGTACTTTTGGAAGAATTAAAGAATTATCAACCTGAAGTATTTGACAAATGTAATGAAGCCTGGCAAATATCAGAAAATCAATACTTAGATATGGAACCTTCGCTCCAAATTCCATCTATAAGTATTGATTATGCAGTAATGGAAAGGTCGAAAAAAATAAAAGTTGTTTCTGCACATTTTAAGTGGAATGATTTAGGGTCTTTTGAATCTTTATATGATTATTTACGTTCTGTAGGTCATCCTGTTGATGAAAATGGAAATATGGTGATTGGATCAGATATCTTTACAGCTTTTGTAGGGCTTAAAGATTCGATATTGGTTCATACTTCTGATGCATTGCTGATTCTTCACAAAGAGAAATCTCAGGAAGTGAAGAAAGTCTATAATCAGCTTGAAAAATATAAATCTACCTTAATATAATGTCTTTTAAAAATAATGTTCTTACGGGAGCTGTTTGGACTTATGGCCAGCAGTTCGGAACCCAAATAGTTCAATTTGGAGTTTCAGTTATTTTAGCGAGGCTAATAGCTCCTTCGGACTTTGGGTTAATAGGTATGATTGCAATTTTTATAGGATTAGGAAATGCACTATTTGAAGGCGGGTTGACAAATTCCCTCATAAGATCGTCCTCTCTTAATGACGATGATTATTCAACTGTATTTATATTTAACATTGTCGTAAGTATTTTTGTCTACATTATTATTTATCTTATTGCTCCCATAATAGCAGATTTTTATAATCAATCAATTTTAAAGAATATTATAAGAATTTATAGTCTTTCTTTTATCATTAATTCCTTTGGTGCAGTTCATAATACACTTCTTGTAAAAGAAATGCAATTTAAAAAAATTGCTTTAATTGCTTTCCCATCACTTATTATTTATAGTATCACTGCTATTTATATGGCATTTAATGACTTTGGTGTTTGGAGTCTTGTATTTTCTTTTTTATTAAGTTCATTAATATCAACAATGTCATTATGGTATTTTAATAAATGGAAACCAAAATTAATTTTTGATAGAAAAAAATTTAAAGTACATTTTAAATATGGTAATAAATTGATGTTGTCATCAATATTAGATATATTATTTACAAATATCTATCAGATTGTAATAGGTAAAATTTATAGTCCAACACTTCTAGGCTATTATACTAGGGCAAATACTTTAATGATGTTACCAGTTGTCAATATTTCAACTACATTAAATAAGGTGGCATTTCCAGCATTTTCTCAAATGCAGAATAACGAAGAACTTCTAAGATCAGCATATAGAAGGATTATGCTTTTGGTAATATATTTAACTACCCCTGTCCTTACAATCATGATAGTTCTCGCGAATCCGTTAATAGAGTTTTTGTTAACTGAGAAATGGCTTCCCATAGTGCCAATTTTTCAGATATTATGCATTACAGGTATTTTTTATCCATTACATGTTTACAACTTATTAATATTACAAGTAAAGGGGAAATCAAATTTATTTCTCTATTTAGAATTAATTAAGAAAATTTTGACAGCTCTAATTCTTGTTATTTCAATTCAACAAGGATTCTATGGCTTGTTATGGGGACAAGTTCTTTTATCTATTTTGTGTTTATTTATAAATACTCACTTTGCAGGAAAATATTTAAATTATACTATGTTTCAGCAGTTAAAAGATCTTTTGCCGTTGTTTGTTATATCTGTTATTATGGGAATAGTGATCTATTTTACTAATAATTATGTTTTATCATCATTTTCTAATTTGAGTATTCTTGTTTTAGGAACTAGTATAGGGGTTGTCTTTTATATCATAGTTTCTGCAATCTTAAAACTCTCTACCTTCCAAGAAACAATAAAAATAATTAAAAAGATATGATTCCTGTTACAAAACCTTTTCTTCCTCCTGAGGATGTTTATAAAAAATATATAGAAAGTATTTGGAAACGAAAGTGGCTGACTAATATGGGACCTCTAGCTAGTCAGCTGGAAATGAACCTTAAAAGCTTCCTGGATATAAATCATTTACTATATGTCACAAATGGAACAATTGCATTGCAAATGGCAATAAAAGCTTTAGAGCTTAAAGGAGAAATAATAACCACACCATTTTCATTTGTTGCCACTACAAGTTCAATTGTCTGGGAATCCTGTCAACCTGTATTTGTTGATATCGATGCTAAATCACTAAATATTGATGCTAATAAAATAGAAGCTGCGATCACAAAGAACACAACAGCTATTTTGGCTACTCATGTGTACGGGAACCCTTGTGATGTTTTATCTATTGAAAAAATAGCAGAAAAACACAATTTAAAAGTAATCTATGATGCAGCTCATGCATTTGGAGTGAAGATAGAAGATAAATCAATTTTTGAATATGGAGATATTTCTACATGTTCTTTACACGCTACGAAATTGTATCATTCTGTAGAGGGGGGATTATTAATAAGTAAAAGTCCGGATTTAATAAGGAAACTTGCTCATATTAGAAATTTTGGTATTTCAGATTTTGATTCTTTTTCTGAACTTGGTATAAATGGTAAAAATTCCGAGTTTCATGCTGCCATGGGATTGGCTAATTTAGATTACGTTAGTGAGATTATAGATAAAAGAAAAGCTTTATCACAAAGATACGACGAAATGCTACTTAATGTAAGAGGATATTTTCCAGAGTGGCATCATAAAGCAACAAAGAATTTTGCATATTATCCTGTTATTTTTGATAATGAAGAATTATTATTGAAAGTAAAAAAAGAGCTTGATAAAAATCAGATTTTTAGCAGGCGATATTTTTATCCAAGCTTAGCTTCATCTCTTCCATACCTTCAAAAAGTTGAATTAGCGATAACAGAAGATATTGCAAAAAGAGTTCTTTGTCTACCGCTTTATTATGATCTAACTTTTGAGGAAATAGAATTAATTACAAGAATTATTTTAAGAATTCAAAATAACACTTAAATATGTTTAAGAATATACTTTTCATCTCTGATAATCTATACCTCTGTAAAAAAATTAAAACAATAATAAGTAGAGATGAATTTAACGATTTTAAATTTGTTTTTTCAATTAGTCCATTTTCTAATTTGATAGATTTTGAAAAATCTTTATCAAGTAATGTTCATGTGTACGATATGAGAAGCCAAGATGATATAAGTGTAATTTTACAAAATTATGATCTTATAATATCTATCCACTGTAAACAAATCTTTCCGGAAAATTTAATTAGCAAAATAAAATGTATTAATATTCATCCAGGATATAACCCATATAATAGAGGCTGGTATCCACAAGTCTTTTCTATATTAAATAATGAAATCATTGGTGCTACGATACACGAGATAGATAAGGATATTGATCATGGATTAATAATTGATAGAGAGGTTGTTGAAAAAACTATTACAGATACATCAGGCTCATTATATGATAAAATATTAATAAAGGAAATAGAGTTGTTTGAGAAAAACATTTTTGCAATATTAAATAATTCATATAATGTAATTAAGCCTGAAATTGAAGGACCATTATATTTAAAAAAGGATTTTAATGATTTATGTAAATTAGATTTAAATGAAAACGGGACATTGGAATTTTTTATTAGGAAACTAAGAGCTCTCACACACAACGATTTAAAAAATGCCTATTTTTTTGAAGAGGCTACTAATGAAAAGGTTTACATATCAATAAATATTCGGAAATGAACTCAGATGTAGAAATAAGTATCGTTACAGTAACATATTCCCAGCAAGATTTTATTCTTGATACAATACGTGGGGTTTTAATGCAGGAATATAACGGATTGATGGAATATATAATAGTTAATGATAATTCTCCAGATGATACAGATCTAGTGATAAAGGATTTTTTAAGTAGTATTGATATACCTTTAAATATAAAAATCAGGTATATTAAAAATACTCAAAATAAGGGTGCAATTCCTAATTTTATATGGTCTCTTAAGCAGGCAACTGGTAAATATGTTGCAATTTGTGAGGGAGATGATTTTTGGTCAGACTCCAAAAAATTACAAAAGCAAGTAGCTTTTTTAGAAAAAAATAAAGATTTTTCAATATGCTTCCATGCTGTTAAATGCAAGTATGAAAATGGTATTGAACCATTTATTAACCAAGTTGAGCCTATTGAAGTGACGAAGCTTTCTGATATTGCAAGGGTAAATTACATTACAACTTTAAGTGTTGTATACAGAAATAATCATGATTTTCCAGACTGGTTTGATAATATATATCCAGGCGACTGGCCTTTACATATTATAAATGCTACACATGGTAAAATTAAGTTTATGAAAGAGTGTATGGGGGTTTATAGAATACATTTAGGAGGCATTCATAGTACAACGGGTGGAAAACAAGTAGAATTAATAAATACATTTAAATGCCTATATAAGGAATTACTAAAAAGAGGTTTTACGAAAGAGGCTGATATTATAAATTATAATTATGATAATTTTAAAATTTGTCATTATGTTTTTAATCAGCACGTACAAGAAGTTAGTCGTTTTAATAAATTTAAAATGTTGTTTTTTAGTAAAAATGTAAAGTTTAGGTTAATTTCTTTTGTTCCATTATTTTTTAATAATTCATCATATAGAGTATTTAATTTATTGTTGTATAAAAAAATATCTAATTAATTAGATACATCATTTAAAAATTATGGTAACAGTTATAATCCCTACATTTAACCGTGCAAGTTTATTGCTCCAGACAATTCCAACATATCTACAACAAGATGTTTGTGAAATTATTTTGATTGATGATTGTTCATCCGATAATACTGCTGAAATATCAAAAATACTCATGGAAAAGTATAAGTCTATTAGATATATTAGGTTGGAAAAGAATAGCAAGCAGGTTGTAGCAAAAAATATTGGGATTAAAGCGGCATCTTCAGAATGGATCTACTTTGGTGATGATGATAGTGTTTTAAGTAGTGGGAGTATATCAAATCTTCTTAAAACAGCTTCTAAATACAATGCGAATGTTGTTGGTGCAAAAGCATTATATATGAATGACGGCGATTGTGAAAATGTTGAAGAATTTGTTGAGGCTAATAATCAGTATGGATTAACTATTAAAGAAATAGTTGATTTAAAGTCTTTCAAAACGAATTTTTCCTTAAATTTTCCAATGCCAGTAGAGGTTCCATTTACCCATGCTTGTGCTCTTATAGAAACTGATTTAGCGAAAAATATTATGTTTGATGAAAATTTTACTGGTAACTGTTACCGAGAAGAAACTGATTTTTTCTTACGATGTAAATTTGCAGGTGCTAAAATTATGTATGATTCTTCAGCAGTTCAAACAAACCTACCTAGAAAAATTGCCACAGGAGGTGCTCATTCAAGTGGGAAGATAAAGTGGTATTTTTATACTATTAAGAATAATTATTATTTTCTTAAGAAAAATGTTAAACTAATTAATAAGAATTTTAACCTAAATTTAAACATTTACGTACTGAACATTTTATTTATAAAAAATTTGTTTGCTGGTTTATATAAAAATATTTATAAAAGATTATTAAAATGGCGATGACTTGTTACATTGTATCTTATAACGGAATTGCAAATGCTGGTGGCGTGGAAAGGGTATGCTATTATTTAAATGAAATTTTTCGTGAGAAAAATTATAATGTTGTAATAATAGATTCTGTATTTGTAATGAAGTCAAAGCCAGGAAAGATTTATAATGCGATATTTGGGAAAATACATGCATTAGCATTTCCCATTATGTCTTCATTATTATTACGAAATATTAAAGGTGATGTTATAACTGTATCTCATGGATTTAATTGTCCTTTTATTGCATCTGATTTACTATTTATTCACGGTACCATGAAAGGTCATGACATAGCAGTAAATCAAAAAGAAACATTTGCTAATAAAATTATGCATTACTTTGAAAAAAAAGCAGTGAAGAATGCAAAAAAAATTATTTCTGTTTCTGCAAAAGCTATAGAAGAGGTCAAAGAGTATTATCATTCGGTTGATGATAAAAAGTTCCATGTTCTTAACAATACTGTTGATGATAAAATATTCTATCCTCGAAATAGAATTAAAAAAGTAAAAAAGACAATACTTTTTTGCGGTCGTTTAGGTTTTGGAAAAGGTTTAAACGAATTATTATATATTGCAAATTTACTGGAAGGTCAAAACCAATTCGAATTGATTATTGCGACCAACAATAGTAATAATTCTAATCTTTTTGACAAATATACAAATGTAATAGTTAAAGTAGGCTTGCAGATTAATGAGCTTAATGATTTTTATAATTTAGGAGATATATTGTTTATGCCTTCGTTATATGAAGGTTTTGAAATGATTACACTAGAAGCCTTATGCTCAGGAATACCGGTATTAGGAAATAATGTTGGTGCTATTTCGGAATTGATCAGCCGAAATGAGCCAGGTGTTATCCTTTATGAAAAAAAATATGATTTTTTTAAACAGATTTTCGAAATAATTAATAATTATGAAAACGAAGGTGAACGATTACATTCTTACTATTCGCAAAATTATGGGATTGCTTCTTATAAAATTAAATTGCAAAAAGTTATAAATAGTATATAATGAATTGCTTATTTATAACATGCAAAAGAGAAACTGCAGGTGGTAAACTCATCATGGACAGAAATTTGGATTTCTGTAAAAGATATTTTGGAGAAAAGAATGTTTATTATCTTGAGCCTGCTGAGAATCTTAGTAGGTTAAAGCAGTTAATAAGTATGTTTACGGGTAATTTTTATCCTCTTTCTAACCTAAAGCGTCAGGCAGACAATTTAATAAAAAGATCTAATATTTCTTATGTATTTGTTGATTTGTCTCTATATGGCAATTTCGTAAAATATCTAAAAGTTAATAATCCGGAAATAGAAGTTTTATGCTTTTTTCATAATATAGAATATAATTACTTCAAAGATTTATATAAGTACAAAAATAATCTATTAAAAAAAATCATACTTAATTCCGTGTATAATTCAGAAAAAAAGTCAGTTTTATATTCAGATATTGTGATTGCAATGAATTCAAGAGATTCAAATGAAATGTATTTAACTTATCGAAGATCAGCTGATTTTGAATTACCTTCATCTCTGGACGACGTTTTTATTGGGTATCAAGATAATGATGATTCTTCGTCGGAGGTCATTAATCTTTTATTCGTAGGATCAGCATTTTTTGCTAACATAGAAGCCGTAAAATGGTTTGTTGACAAAGTTGTTCCAAATTTAAAAATTAATTTTTTGTTGACAATAGTAGGTAAAGGTTTCGAAAATGTGCGTTTTGAGAATTTGCCATTAAATGTTGAAATTCAAGGTTTTGTGAAAGATTTGACCGTGTATTATAAAAATGCTCATTATGTTGTATCTCCAATATTTTCTGGAAGTGGAATGAAAACCAAAACTGCTGAAGCTCTTATGTATGGCAAAAACATTCTAGGAACGGATGAGGCATTTGAAGGATTCGAAGTAAACTATGAAAAAGTTGGAGGTAAATTAAATACTGCTGACGAATATATCAATTTTCTTAATTCTCTATCTTACTGTTATGTAGATAAATATAATGCTTATTCAAGAAATATATTTCTTGAAAAATACTGCAGTTCGAGTCTGTATAGCCTTTTTTCAAAAAGTATGAATAAATTATTATGTAAAAAAGAAGTTTAATGGTACCATATTTAATAATATACTTTTCTATATCCATAGCTTCATTATATAATGTTTTTATAAAACGTTATAATTTCACATTATTTTTAATTTTAATATTAATTATAGGTGTTTTTTCAGGTTCCCGAATTACCTCATTAGGGGGATATGATACCGATGTTTATAGTAAAGTATTTTCTGAAGTTCCTTCAAATTTTTCTGATGCTTTAACTGCTGATTCTTTCTATTTATTAAGCATGGAAAAAGGTTATATCATTATAAACTGGTTGGCAAAAGGTTTAGGTCTGAATTTTAATCAATTTCTTTTATCTTTAGGTATTATTTCTGCTATTGGATTATATAGTGTATTTAAGAAATATTCTCAATATTATTTTGTAGTATTATTGATTTTTTTAGCCAAAGGATATCTATATTATTTTTTTACTGCTCAGAGACAGGTTTTAGCAATGATCTTATGCTGGTATTCAATTCATTTTTTGCTCAATAAAAAACTGTGGATCTTTGTTTTGTGTATTATAATAGCAATACAATTTCACACAAGTTCAATCGTTTTCTTTATAGCTTATTTTTGTAGTAGATATCGATTAAATAATAAATGGGCTGTTATAATTGTTACTATATCTCTAATTGTAGGGTTATCCAAGATAGGTTTGCTCGTAGGTCAGAGTTTTTCAGCTTATCTTCCAGGAGAGCAAATCAGTGAAAAAGTCAATAATTATATTGAGAATAGTGAGGCAGGTGTTAATATTTTAAATTTTCTTGAACTTGTACCATTCTTTTTAATTTTGATTTATTGGAGAAAATCTATTGAAGAAAAATTTCCAAACTTTGATTTTTTCTTTAATATCTTTTTAGTTTACTTATGTCTCACATTTGCTTTCTATAATTTTCAATTTATTGCTAGGTTAAAAGGTTACTTTGTTATAGGATATATTTTAATGATTAGCTCATTTTTTTATATTGGATCAAACAAGGTCAAATTTGGTATTCTATTAATCGTAATATTTTATTGCCTTGCTGTATTTGTAAGAGAGTTATTAGTTTTTGATGACGGTGAGGGATATTTGCCCTATCAAAGTTTTTTGTTTGAATAAAAAATTTATATGTTACGAGTGTTATGTGTTTTTTTGATGTTTTGTTTTCATTCTTTACTAAGTCAATCTATTAATATAACCAAATTTGGTGTGAATGGTCAAGACCCAAATGATGATACTGTAAATTTTGATAAAGCTATTGAATATATAGCCGAAAAAGGTGGTATATTGTATATTCCCAAAGGGAATTACTATTTAAATAATGACTTAAGAAAAAGAAAGGGAGTGAATTATAATAATAATATATTCTTGATTTCAAAAAGCTTTAGTATAAATTTACATAAAGACGCTATTTTACATTATCAGAATAATTTTAAAGGTTTTAGATTCCGTTCTGTAGTGGACCCTAATGAAAAAACGATTAGGAATTATAGCGTTTTAATTGAAGGAGGTGTTATAAACGCTATAAATAATTTTACTGTAAAAAAAGGAAATCCAGAAATATGGGGATTTGTTGCTGAAACATTACGAAATTTTACAGTTAAAAACTTAGAGGTTAAAAATTTTCAGGGGACAGCTGCTATTGCTTCATATTCAAATGATGCATTTGAAATAGTACATTCAACATTTTTAAATGTTACGGGTAATCCTGAAGATTTAACTGACAATCATGGCGATGCTGTTTATGTTGCCAATACTACTACTTACAAAATTATAAATAACAAGGCTATCAATTCAATTACATTGAAAAACAGAATAGGAAGAATAGGTATCTGCATTGAATATGAAGGTTGTGGAAGAGGATCAATAGAGAATAATTTAATTAGTGGGTATGATAGGGGAATTCACGTAGAATTGATAAATGGGTCCTCATTCATTCGATACAATACATTGGTTGGAAATAGTTCTGGAATAGTCCTATGGAATAATAACGGAAATAAGCAAATCATCGATTCAAATATCATTAGTTACAAAGGGCTTCAAAATCATAATAAAAGTTTGCTTTATACTTCGGCCCCAATTATTATGCTTGGATATAATATGAATAATAATAGTCTTATTATCAATAATCAAATTACAGTCGAAAAAAAATTTTATAAACCCGTTAATATTTTACAAATCACTAGCAGTAATATAGATATAAAAAATAACAAATTTATAGATGAAACTCATGAATTATCTTTAGCGATTGCACAGGGACAAGGTAATAAGGAAAAAATTGAAAACATTAATTTTGTTAATAACATAGTGCAAACTAAAAAAGTCAGCGCTTATGACGTTAGTAATTTAAATATTAGTGCAAACCAGTTTGATATTACAGAAATGACAATCTCATTTGATAATTCTAAAAATATTTACAGCAATAATAAGTTCATTGAAAACTTTACTAAGAAGACCATAAATATTTTTGGAAAATATCATTTAAAATAATTAATAAAAAATATACTTTAAGTGTTAATAACAATATTTACACCAGCATATAATAGAGCAAAACTATTAAGGCGTTTGTATGAAAGTCTCATCGTTCAGACTTTACAGGATTTTGAATGGGTTATTGTAGATGATGGTTCTCTAGATAATACAGAAAATACCGTTAAAGAGTTTATAGAAGAATCTAAAATTACGATTGTATATTTTAAGCAGGAAAATTCAGGTAAGCATATAGCCATCAATAAAGGCGTTAATTTAGCTAAAGGTGAACTTTTTTTTATTGTTGATAGTGATGATTTTTTACCAAGAAATGCACTTGAAATAATTATAGAAAAATATAATAGTTATAAGAATATTGAGGATATAGCAGGTGTATGCGGAAGAAAAGGTTTTTCAAAAGATAAAGTCATTGGAAATAATAGTGTCAAGAATGATATTTTTTGTAACTCCTTGGATATAAGATATAAACATAATGTTAAAGGAGATTTATCGGAAGTTATAAAGACAGATATTTTAAGACAGTTTCCATTTCCAAAAATTAATGATGAAAAGTTTTTGACAGAAGGGCTTGTTTGGTTTAGAATAGCTAAAAAATATAAATTTCTCTTTTTTTCTGATATAGTATATATTGCGGAATATCAGGATGATGGGCTTTCAAAAGCGAGTTTTAATATTAGAAAATGTTCTCCGGAAGGTGCTATACTATTTTATAAAGAACTTCAATCAATGCCAATTCCTATTATTCAAAAAATCAGAGCAAACATTAATTATTGGAGATTTGCGAGATATTCTAAAAGATCTTTTACTTCTTTGATTAAAGATGTAAATCCTTTGTTCACTGTCTTTGGACTAGTATTGAGTATTGTTTTTTTTATTAAAGATCCTAAATGAAAATTTTACAGGTTATTGATAGTTTAGGAATTGGAGGTGCTGAGAAATTAATAGTAGATATAGTACCAAAGATGTCTAATGAAAATTTAAAAATCGATGTTCTGTTGTTGAATGGCGAAAAGACCTCGTTTTACGATAAGTTAGAAGCAGAAAACTGTTGCAATATTTTTAGTTTAGGGAAGTCATACTATAACCCACTTCATATTTTAAGAATTATTCCTTACTTATCAAAATATGATTTAATACATGTGCATTTATTTCCAGTATTATATTATGTTGCTATAGCTAAATTCATATCTAGAAGTAAGGTACCCTTAATATTCACTGAACATAGTACTGGAAATAAAAGGATGAACAATTCCAAATTACGGAATATAGAGCGTTGGATTTACTCTAAATATGAAAAAATTATCTGTATAACCCCTCAGGTAAAAGAAATGTTGACCTCTAGCTTAGGAATTGACGAAAAAAAACTTGAAATTATTGAGAATGGAATCGATCTCGACACAATTATAAGGCAGGATGCTTATGACAAAAGTTTTTTAAATTATACAAAAGAGGATAAGTTAATGATTATGGTAGCTGGTTTTAGAGAGCAAAAAGATCAGGAGACGGTAATACAAGCTTTAAAATTCTTACCTTCAAAGTATAAATTGATACTTGTAGGAGATGGTATTAGAAGACCTGTATTAGAAAAACTGGTCAAAAAATTAGATTTTGAAAATAGAGTAGACTTTTTAGGTATCAGATCAGATGTATACAGTTTATATAAAATGTGTGATGTTGCTATTCTAAGTTCACATTGGGAAGGTTTTGGGTTAGCTGCTGCAGAAGCTATGGCTTGCAAAATACCTACACTGGCATCCAATGTTGTTGGTCTGGCTGAAGTAGTTGATAATGGCGGTATTTTATTTGAAAAAGGTAATTCTCAGGAGTTGGCAGAAAAAATATTAGATTTAGAAGATGAACATTATCATAAAGAGATAATGCAAAGAGGTTATAATAAATCTAAACAATACTCGATTGAGAAGATGATTGAGAAGCTGCTTACTATATATAATTCAGAACACAATAAAGGTAATAGAAATTTTTTAGGTAATGGGTGAAAAAAAAGTATTGCATATTATAACCATTTCTTTCGTTATAAAACATTTCTTTGGCAATCAATTTAATTATCTAACATCAAAAACAGGTAACAGATATTATTTGGCTTGCACACCTTCTGAAGAACTTGCCTTATGGCAAAGCGACTATAATTACCAGCAGGTTCCTATTGAAATAACAAGATCTATAAGCCCGTTGAAAGATATTATTGCCATATACAAGCTCGTAAAATTTATTAAGCAGGAAAAAATTGATGTTGTTGTTGCACATACTCCTAAAGGGGGATTAGTTGGGATGATCGCGGCTTTTGCATGCAACATCCATAACCGTATTTATTTCAGACATGGTATAGCTTACGAAACTTCGAACGGATTTAAAAAGACACTTTTAAAAAATATTGAAAGAATAAGTGGATATCTTGCAACACAAGTAGTAAACGTTAGTAAGGGTGTTGAGTCTTTTGCTATTAAAGACAGATTGAATCCCTTACATAAAAATTTAATTTTAAAAAAAGGAACGTGTAATGGTATTGATGCATTAACCCGGTTTAATCCCCAAGCTTATTCTGAAAACGCTGCCAGCGACTTAAAGAACAAACTGAACATCAATGATGAGGATTTTGTGATTGGTTATGTTGGAAGATTAGTTCACGATAAGGGTATTGATGAATTACTCGAAGCTTGGCAAAAGTTAAGAGTAAACAATAATATGAAATTATTGCTTGTAGGGCCATTTGAAGATAAGGATGCTGTAAGTGATTTAACCAGAGAGCGTATATTATCAGATCCGAAAGTCATTTTCACAGATTATGTACCAGACTCTGCCTTATATTTTAGATTAATGAATGTTTTTGTCTTAGCAACGTATAGGGAAGGGTTTCCAACAGTTTCTTTGGAGGCATCATCAATGGAATTGCCTGTAATAATTACACGTGCTACAGGATGTGAGGAAGCAATTATTGAAAATGAAACCGGTATATTTGTAGAGAATAATGCGGAAAGTATAGGAAATGCTATAAATAAATATTTTTTAGATAACTTTTTATGTGAAAAACATGGAACCACAGGAAGAAAATTTGTTTTAGAGTATTTTGAACAATCTATTATATGGGATACAATACATAATGAACTAGGCTATTAAGCATATGGTTAAAAAAATTATAATTACAGGATCTTCCGGCTTTATCGGTAAAAATCTTTCTGTCTTTCTTAAAGATAATGGATTTACAATTGATATGTTGAATCTTCGTGATAAAGACTGGAAAAAACATATAAATATAGATGGAGATGCAGTTATTCATCTTGCGGGAAAAGCTCATGATACTGAAAATGCGTCTAATCCGGAAGAATATTTTAGAGTGAATACAGATCTTACCATAGAATTATTTAATGAATTCTTACGATCAGAAAGCAGAGATTTTTTCTATTTTTCTTCTGTTAAAGCAGTAGCAGATAGTGTAGAAGGGGTTCTGGATGAAAATACAAAGCCCAATCCTTTAACTCCTTATGGAAAATCCAAGCTGAAAGCGGAACAATATATATTGGATGCGGATCTACCTGCCGGGAAAAGAGTTCTTATCATCCGTCCATGCATGGTGCATGGCCCGGGTAATAAAGGCAATCTGAATTTATTGTATAAAATTGTTGAGAAAAGCATTCCATGGCCGTTAGCTGCGTTCGAAAATAAGAGATCATTTTTAAATATTGACAATCTGAACTTTATCATAGCTGCGATACTTAAGCAGAAGGATATACCATCGGGAGTTTATAATGTAGCAGATGATAATTCATTATCTACTAATGAATTAATTCAAACAGTGAATCTTGCTTTAGGAAAGAAGCCAAAGCTTTGGAAAATATCAAAAAGCATCATTGAAAATATGGCAGGTATAGGAGATCGATTAAGGCTCCCGTTAAACTCGGAAAGATTGAAAAAACTTACCGAATCTTATGTTGTTTCCAATCAAAAAATAAAATCAGCTTTGGGTATTGAAAAATTGCCTTTATCCGCAGAGGAAGGCCTTATTAAAACTATTAAAAGTTTTAAAGAAAAAAAGTAATACTTAAACTAATCAAACACTAATTTATGATCCGGATTTTTGATTTTCTATTCTCTTTCTTTGGCCTTGTATTTCTTTGGCCAGTATTAGTGGTATTGTATATTATCGGCTTATTCGATACGGGTTCACCCATCTTTGTACAGGAAAGGGTAGGGCGTTACAAAAAGCCTTTTAAGCTGATAAAATTCAGAACAATGCCTGTCAATACTAAATCTGTAGCCACCCATCTCACTGAGAATGTACAAATAACTAAATTCGGAAGTTTTCTGCGCAAATCAAAATTGGATGAACTTCCTCAGCTGATTAATGTTCTGATGGGAGATATGAGTTTAGTAGGACCAAGGCCTAATTTATTTAATCAGACAGAATTGATTGAAGAGCGGGATAAAAGAGGTGTTTACAATGCTGTTCCCGGAATTACAGGTTTAGCACAGATCAATGAAATAGATATGTCAACCCCGGTGCAGCTGGCAGAGAAAGATGCAGAAATGCTTCAGAACTTAACCATATCGGATTATTTCCAATACATCTTTGCCACTGTTGGAGGAAAAGGGCAGGGAGATCGAATTCAAAAGTAATTTTTTAAATTGCGTTAAATCAATTATACTTACTTTTCAGAAAAGTACATGATGAAAAAAAAAATCTGGCTTTCCTCACCTCATCTCTCCGGAAATGAAATGCAGTATATTCAGGAGGCATTTGAAGATAACTGGATTACTTCAATAGGCCAGAATATTGATGCATTTGAGTATTCCCTTGCTCAATACATGAAGGTCGATAATCATGTCGTTGCACTCAATTCCGCTACGTCTGCTATTCATCTTGCACTTGTAATGTTAGGAACAGGCTCTGAGGATGAAATCATAACTTCTTCATTTTCATTTGTGGCTTCTGCCAATCCTATAATGTATTGCGGTGCAACTCCCATTTTCATCGACTCAGAAAACGATACCTGGAATATGTGCCCGGTTGCTTTGGAAAAAGCGGTAAAAGATAGGATTTCAAAAGGTAAAAAGCCAAAAGCAATCATTGTAGTTCATTTGTATGGGATGCCCGCAAAAATGAATGAGATTCTTAAGATTGCTGAGGAATATGATATTACCGTTATCGAAGATGCTGCAGAAGCATTAGGGGCATCCTATCAAGGTAAGGCCTGCGGAACCTTCGGTCGTTTTGGGATTTTATCTTTCAACGGAAATAAAATTATTACTACTTCAGGAGGTGGAGCCTTGGTTTGTCATAATCAGGAAGACAAGGATAAAGCGGTTTTTCTTTCAACTCAGGCAAGAGACCATGCACCTCATTACCAACACTCTCATATTGGCTATAACTATCGTATGAGCAATATCGTAGCAGGAATCGGTCGTGGACAGATGGAGGTTCTGAATGATAGGGTTCAAGCACGCAGAAAAATGCACGACTTTTACATCAGCCTTTTCAACGATATCAAAGGGGTAAATGTTTTTTCTGAACCTACAGATGATTATTATTCCAATCATTGGTTATCAGCGATTATTATTGATCCTGAGATTGCAGGAAAGACAAGAGAAGAACTAAGGATGGCCCTATTAGAAGAAAATATAGAATCCCGGCCTTTGTGGAAACCGATGCATTTACAGCCAGTCTTTGCAGAATCTTCCTATTATGGAACTCATGTTTCTGAAAAATTATTTGAGAATGGTTTATGTCTGCCTTCTGGCTCCAATCTTTCTTATGAAGATCGATCAAGGATAGACTCTGTTATTAAGAAATTTTTTCATAAACTAATATAAAATTTAAATATATTACGATAGTTTACATTTTAAAAAGTAAGCTGTTTTTTTATTTTTGGGATTTTATATAGTTATTCAATCTCTTAATATAGAATCACCATGTTTTGCTATCTTTACAAAGCAAATTTTTGAAGTGAAAAAATATCCCTGGTGGAAAGCGATGATGGATTATAGTATCGTCTTACCTGCAACCATTGCATTGCTTCCTGTTCTTCTGATTCTTTTTATAGTCGCATCATTAGATGCGGGTTTTCCCGGCATTTTCAGGCAGGAGAGAATAGGGAGATACGGTAAGGTATTTATCATATATAAATTCAGGACCTATCATGCTGTAACCCATACAAAATCAGCGGTAGGAAATTGGATGAGAAAAAATAAACTTGATGAATTACCGCAGTTATTCAATATCCTTAAAGGCGATATGTCTCTGGTCGGGCCACGGCCGGATATTCCGGGATATTATGATTCGCTGAAAGGGAATGACCGGCTGATCCTTGAGCTAAAGCCTGGCCTGACGAGCGAGGCCGGAATCAAGTACAGCAATGAGGAAGAAATACTGAGTCGACAATCTAATGCCCTTGAGTATAACGACCAGGTGCTTTTTCCCGAAAAGGTAAGGATAAATATCGACTATTATTACCATCTTTCATTCAGGAAAGACCTCACGATACTGCTCAAAACCTTATCCCTTCTTCGTTGATGTAGGCTTTAAAATAAAAACGTATGAACATCCTCTTTGAAAATATAACAGAAAGTTTTCAAGATGTCGTTATAATTATTAAATAAGTATTCTAGTTTGTAAATTATAAATATATTTGCAGGGCTTAAAATAGAAAAGTAAAAGAATTTCAAATTTCAATATCATCCAATATGGATAACAAAACCAGTAAAGAAGTTAATATTAAAGAATTAATAAGTCCGTACCGCAAAAATTGGAAATATTTTGCAGGAATGATTTTACTTATGGGGGTGGTTGCAGTTTTTTATATTAAATCAAAAGTTCCTGTCTATAAGGCGCAGACTTCAGTTTTTATTAAAGATGCTAAAAAGATGTCTGCAGCCGGAGATATGAGCATGCTTCAGAGTTTGGGAGGTCTTACCGGGATGGGAACGAATAGCATTGAAAACGAAGTAGGTGTTTTTGAATCCAGGTCCATTGTAGAGGATGTTTTGAGAGAACACAATTTTCAAATCACATTATATTCAAAACAAGCATTAAAAAATATAGAACTTTATGGACAAACAAGTCCTTATGTATTTCATATAATTCAGGAAAAAAAGGATGAGGAACTTCCTGAAAAGCCAATCTCTATTAAAGCAAAAGGCGATCAAATAATTTTATCGTCTAAAGAATGGGATAAAGATATCATTACTTCTTTTAATCAAACCATAAGTTTACCCTATGCTGTCATTATGATAAGCAAAAATCCATCCTTTACACCACCGAAGAAAGTAGAGATGTCTGATCTATTTTTTTATTACAGCGATTTTCAAAGTACTGTAGATAATTATCAGGAAAGCTTAATGGTAGATTTGTTAGATAAGGATGGTACTATTATAACACTTGCGGCTGATTTTGAAAATAAGGATAAGGCAAAGGATTTTTTGAATGCTCTAGTAAAACAATACAATATTTATTCAATTAATGATAAAAATATAGAATCTAAAAAGACCAAAGATTTTATTGACAAAAGAATCAGCATCATTTCAAAAGAGCTGGGAGATGTAGAAACGCAGAAAGAGGGATTTAAGTCAAGTAAGAATATCGTTGATCTTCCTTCAGAGGCAAAAATTAACCTTCAAATGAAGGAACAAAGTAAAGCCAACCTTTTAGAGCTCGGAACTCAAATAGAACTTAACCAAATTTTACAGAGTACGCTTAGCAAAAAAGGAGTCGGAGATGTTTTACCTCTGAATATTGGTTTAGATAATGAAGCGGCAGCAAAAGCAATTCAGGAATACAATGCAATGGTATTACAACGGAATAAACTTCTAAACGAAGCGACGTCCGATAACCCGGTTGTAAAGGATATTAACAAACAGATTGGTGAAATGAAGTCTGCATTGGTTCAGTCATTGCAAAAAAATGTCACTTCTTTAGAGCTAGCTAAAAGGAAAGTGGAAAGCCAACTTGGAGGATCTGAGAATATGATAAGTGAGATTCCTACAATGGAAAAGCTATTCAGAGGTATTGAAAGGCAGCAACAGATTAAGGAAAGCCTTTACTTATTACTTTTGCAGAAAAGAGAAGAGGCTGCGATAAGCATGGAAATTACAGCTGAAAAAGCCAGGGTAATTGATAAGGCATTTGTTTATAAAAAGCCAGTAGCTCCAAAGAAAATGTTTATTTTAGGCGTTTTTATTTTATTGGGGTTATTAATTCCATTTGCAATAATTTATTTAAGACAGCTGATGCAGAGTGCAATCGTTACAAGATCAGATATTGCAAAACTTACTACATTGCCTATTATCGGTGAGATCCCTAAGCTTAAAAACAAAGAAAATCCTCTGGTATCATTCAACGACGTATCACCGATGGCCGAAGCTTTCAGGATATTTGTAACGAATCTGAAATTTTTGTTGCCTGCAAAAGATAATTCTCATATCATTATGGTCACTTCATCTGTGAAAGGGGAAGGGAAAACATTCATTTCCACAAATTTATCAATTATATTGGCGTCAGCAAGGACCAAAGTTTTAGTGATAGGAGCTGATGTCCGAAACCCACAGTTACAGCGCTATAATCCGTCGATGAAATCTGCCAAAGGATTGGCCGAGTTTATGAGCGGTGAAGAATTGGCATTGCAGGATATTGTTCATCCGAGCGGGTATAATGAAAATTGTGATTTCATCTATTCGGGTACGATACCACCAAACCCTAGTGATTTGCTACAAAACGGCAAACTCGACGAACTTTTGGCAACGATTAAAGATTTGAATCGATACAAATATATTGTATTGGACACTGCTCCTTTACTGCTTGTTACTGATTCTTTACTCATAGCTGATAAAAGTGATGCAATCGTATACATTACGAGATCTGAAGTAACAGAAAGGGGATATTTCGATTTCCTTAACCAGTCTGTTGATGAAAAGAAACTCAGAAATGTCGGGATCGTGATTAATGATATAAAAGATTCGAACTTTGGATACGGAAATAAATACGGCTACGGTTACAATGCAGAAGAAAAGAAATGGTGGCAAAAGTTCTTTTAATGAGTACTGGTACCGGCTACCAAAGCGGGGTCGCCAATGAAATTAAGTTTTAAAAATGATATGAATTTTTCCTCAAAAAAGCTTACTATAAATGCTATTTCGGCGGTTGTTCAGGTTGTTTTTACGGCATTACTGTATTTTTTTCTGTATAAATATTTATTAAAGAATATAGGAATAGAGCAATTGGGCATATGGTCACTTATTTTATCATTTTCGTCAATAGCCAATTTGGCTAATCTTGGATTAACTTCCGGATTAGTTAAATTCGTAGCTGAATATCTCACCGGACGAGACAAGACAAAGCTGGGTAAGCTTATTTTCACTTCTGTCCTGTCGATGACTGTTTTATTTGTAGTATTGAGCTTAATTATTCTTTTGGGTGCGGAATTTTTTCTGAAGTTTATAATAGATGAGAAATTTTTATCTGTTGCGCTTCAGATTCTGCCTTACTCATTGGCTTCGCTTTGTATAAATGCGGTCGGAGGGGTTTTTACCTCTGTTTTAGAAGGGCATCAGAAAAATTACATCAGGAATTTTATTTATATACTTTCCGGCTTAGTAATGTTCGGGGGAGTTGTTTTATGGACACCGAAACTTCACTTGGAAGGTGTAGCATTGGCACAGCTCGTCCAGTCTTTGTTCATACTTTTGGCTGCTTTGGTTTATACGTTGAGAGTAAATCAGGATAATAATATTAGTAACTGGAAGTGGAGCCTTGAATCTTTTAAGGAATTGTTTAATTATGGATATAAATTTCAGGCTGTATCAATTGCACAATTATTGTGTGAGCCAACCACAAAAGTTCTTTTAAGTAAATTCGGAGGATTGGCATTTGTAGGGCATTACGAGATGGCCACCAAAGCCGTGAACCAATTTCGGGCCCTGCTTGTAAATGCAAATCAAATTGTTGTACCGGTAATCGTTGAAAATTCTAAGATTAAAACAAAATCTGAGTCGCAGGAATTTTATCAGAAAATGAATAAAATTTTAGTACTCATAACTTTACCGTTATCTTCTCTCTTATTATTGTGTACTCCCTTAATTTCAATTGTTTGGATAGGAGACTTTGATCTGGAATTTTCATTGTCGATGTTAATTCTGATTGTATCTGCAGTTATAAACATTTTATGCAGCCCTGCTTATTTTAGCTGCTTGGCTGAAGGCCGACTTACCATATTGGTGTTCATTCATGGCGTCATGGCCTTATCGAATTTGATGGCCGGGTATGGTCTGGGAATGATTTTAGGAGGTTATGGCGTAGCTTTGGCATGGGGAATTTCCGTTTCATTGGCTTCTCTTATTTTAATATACAGCTATGGAAAAAAAATTCAAATTAATTACTTTAGTATCTTTTCGCAAAATTATAAATTGCAGTTTTTGATATTTCTTATTATCTCTTTAATTTGTACCTTCATTTTTTGTTTTATAACGTTGAAAGTAAATCAGATAAGTGCTTTGGTTTTTGTGTCTTTAATGCTGTTGTATATGCCAATCATATCAAAAAACGAAGTGGTTAAGCAATTGTTTAAATTAGATATCGGAGCTGCTAAAATTATCAAAAGAAAAAGATGAGTACATTATATAAATGTAAAATATGTGATAACTCCAGGAACAATCAGGAAATCATTGGTCGTGAAATGATGTTTGGTTTTAATGATGAGTTCATTTATTTTAAATGTGCGGCCTGCGGATGCCTCCAGATTAATGAGCCTCCGGCAGATATAGCGAGATATTATCCTGCGGATCAGTATTACTCTTTTCAGAATAGAACAGATACGGGCTATAAATCTCTCATAAAAGATTTTCTTTTCAAATTATACTATAACCGAATTATCAACAAAAATTTTTTTTATCAGAAAGAGTCCAATCTGCTTTCTGTTTTAAGAGAAACGCATAAGTCGTCTCCTATACTGGATGTGGGATGCGGAAACGGAAGCTTCCTGCAGCAAATGGCGATCTGGGGTTTTAAAAATTTGACCGGGATAGATCCTTTTATTGAAAAAGAAATTACATTAAACAAGAATTCGGGAAAAATACTGAAAGAAAACATCTTTGAACATCAGGGAAGCTATTCGCTCATCATGATGAGCGGTGTATTGGAGCATATGGACAACCAGTACAATGTAATGAAAGAGCTTCATCGATTATTAAAAGATGATGGAAGGGTACTGATCCAGATTCCTGTAACAGATAGTTTCGCATGGCGTAAATATGGTGTAAATTGGTTTCAGCTGGATGCTCCCCGTCATTTCTGCATACATAGTGTAAAGAGTATGAATCTTCTGTCGGAAAAAGCAGGTTTTGCCGTTAAAGAAGAACATTATGAATCTGGCGCATACCAGTTCATTGAAAGTGAAAAGTACATCAGAAACTTAAAATATAGTGATGATTTTCCGTTTTCTGCCAGATATATTAAAGAATGCCATAAGCATGCAGACTTTCTGAATAAAATAAAAGATGGCGATGTTGTGCGTTTTGTTCTTCAGAAAAGATAGTAAATAAAAGTATAATAGTTGATGAATTTTTTTGATCAAGGGAAACTGGCTTTTTTTGAACGTGTATTGCGTACCATTCCCGTACGCTTTAAAATAAGAAAACTACATTCTAAATCAGTCTTTCTGTCTCCGATCTTCATTCATAACGGAATCGGAGTCACTATTGAGAAAGGAGTAACTATTTATCCGGGATGTAGGATGGAAACCCATTTTGGAGGAACGATAATTATTGAAGAAAACGCAAATATTGGACAGAATTTTCATATTATAAGCGGAGAGTCGGAATTGCGTATCGGAAAAAACACGACTATTTCAGGAAATGTCTTTATCACAAATCTCGATCATGAATATATTGAATTGGATAAGCATATTCTTGAACAGAAACATATAATAAAAAAAACATCTATCGGAGATCATTGTTTTATTGGATATGGTGCTGCTGTTCAGGCCGGAACTATCTTAGGCAGGCAATGTATTGTAGGCACCAATTCTGTCGTAAGTGGGCATTTCCCCGATTATTGTGTCATTGTAGGAGTTCCTGCAAAAATTGTAAAGCGGTATTCATTTGATAGACAGACTTGGCTTAAAACAGATGATAAAGGGAATTTTATTGAGATATGAAAAATATATTGATTACGGGAGGAGCAGGCTTTATAGGGTCTAATATCGCATTAAAACTTGTAGATAAAGGGTTTAATGTTACGGTTTTAGACAATCTGTCACCACAGATTCATGGTACCGATCCGAAGTGTACTTCGCCTCTTTATAAAAGCATTATAGATAAAGTTGTATTTATCGAAGGTTCCGTCACGTCCAGAGAAGATTGGGAAAATGCTTTGGATCATCAGGATGCGGTAATCCATCTGGCTGCAGAAACAGGAACAGGGCAATCCATGTATCAGATTCAGCGCTATATGGACGTTAATGTTGGGGGCACCGCAATCATGCTGGATATTCTGGCCAATAACCCCCATCATATTAAAAAAGTAATTATTGCATCTTCAAGAGCCATTTACGGAGAAGGAAAATATTATTGTAAGACCCATGGGATTGTGTATCCGACAGAAAGAGAAGACCAGGATCTGAAAAATGGAGATTTTTCATGCAAATGTCCTGTCTGTAAAAAAAATGTAAAATTGCTGCCAACTTCTGAAGATAGCAAAATTCATCCGACTTCAGTGTACGGCATTACAAAGCAGAACCAGGAACAGATGGTCTTAACGGTCTGCAAATCTTTAAATATTGCCGCAGTAAGTTATCGGTATCAAAATGTTTACGGTCCGGGTCAGTCCTTAACAAATCCTTATACGGGCATACTTTCCATATTTTCCACCCGTATTAAGAATAACAATGATATTAATATTTTCGAAGACGGAAAAGAAACCCGGGATTTTGTTTTTATCGAAGATGTTGCCGAAGCAACCATTCTAGGTTTGGAGAAAGATGAAGCAAACGGACAGGTGTATAATGTAGGAACAGGTGTTGCCACTGATGTGGTGACAGTAGCAAATACCCTGGCAAAATATTACCAGAACGACGTATCCATTCAGATTTCCGGGAATTACAGGCTGGGAGATATCAGGCATAACTTTGCAGATATTTCTAAAATATACCGCGAATTGGGCTTCAAACCAGAATGGAGTTTCGAGCGGGGTATTCATGCTTTTACTGCCTGGGTTAGTCATCAGGAAATACCTGAAGACAAATATGAGCTGTCGATCGAAGAAATGCAGAATAAAGGTTTATACAAATGAGCAGCAAAATAGGCATTGTAACCGTTTTATATAATAGTGAGTCTGTTCTTGACGAGTTTTTTGAGACCTTAAACAAACAGACTTACAGCGATTTTATTTTATACCTCGTTGATAATTTATCACCGGACGGTTGTTTGGATTTGAGCAAAGAACTGAGTTCACGATATGCTTTTCCTACGATAATCATCGAAAATGATGCAAACTACGGGGTTGCCAAAGGGAATAATATCGGAATAAAAAGAGCGGTAGAAGACGGATGTGACCTAATACTACTTTCCAATAATGATATTGCCCTTGACATTACTGCTATTGAAAAATTAGTTCTTGGCATGGACAGGCATCATGCGGATTTAGTAGTCCCTAAAATTTATTTTTACGGTACTCATAAAATATGGGCGGCAGGCGGAGGTTATAAAAAGCGTAATGGTCTTACCGTGCAGTATGGTCAGGAAGAAGAGGACAGAGGCCAGTTTGATGAAGATAAAAAGGTAGATTACTCTCCCACATGTTTTATGCTGATGAGTAAGGAAATTTTCAGCAGCGTTGGATTAATGGATGAAAACTATTTTGTTTATTATGATGATACGGATTTTGTCTACCGGGCTGTATACGGGAAACATAAAACACTCTGGTATATTGCAGATTCTGTTATTCATCATAACGAATCTACGTCAACAGGAAAGATGAGTGATTTTTCGGTAAGGTATTTATGGAGAAATCTGGTTTATTTTTCGTTGAAAAATTACAATTTCCTTTATGGAATTTATGTCGTCTTGTATAACTTTTTATATATTAATTTAATTCTTTATCTAAAATATTCAAAAAAACAATGGGTTATTGCACGGAAAGCATATAAGGAAGGATATGATTTATATAGAAAAAACCAACCGATAAAACCCACAATTTTATAACTTCAAATAAATATATACTAAATAATATTCTTAATTTTGATACCAGACTTCCATTCTCTGACTGTAGGGTTGAGGGTAATTAATCAAAAAACAATAATTAATGCAACCAACATTTAGCGGTACCTATTCCATTCCCTACATTATTCTTTTTTTGATATTTTTCATTTTATTTTTATGGGAAAATAGGCTGAGAAATAAACAACGTGATATTAAGATAATAAGATATCTCGGAATGCTTATATTCTTTGTTTTTTTCGGTTTCAGAGGATATTTAGATACCGATTTCGCTGTTTATTATCCGTTGTTTGAGTCTGCTCCCAGTTTATTTGACTTTAAAGCAGGTAGCAATTTTTTTTCACATACAAATGAAGATTATCTGTTGAAAATTGAGCCGGGATTTAAACTTCTTCTGATTATTTTAAAAACGATAGTTCCTAATTATTTTTTTCTTCAGATTGTCTCCTCATTAATAAATGTACTATTTCTAAATTATTTTTTCAGAAAGTATTCTCCACAATACATTCTGAGCTTTATCATGTATATAATCTTTTCAGGATTGGTTATAGAAATTAATCTCTTAAGAAATTCTAAAGCAATATTTTTATTTCTCTATTCTCTACAGTTTATAAAAGAACGTAATCCTGCTAAGTATTTTATCTGTAACGTAATAGGTCTCCTTTTTCATAGTTCTGCCATTTTTTATTTTCCGCTGTACTTTTTTTTACATAAGAAAATAAACCCTGCTTTCATTTGGGGTATTTTTATTTTGGGTAATGCTTTATATTTAGGACAAATTAAATTTATTGCTCCTATTGTTATCGGTGTTGGTAATATGATAGGTGGAGTATACGCAGGATTAGCAGAGCTCTACTCTAAAAGTAATTTATACAGCAGTGGTTATGGTATTACAATAGGTTATCTTGAGAAAGTGCTTACCTTTATTATTTTTTATAAATCATATACAAAAGTAAGTGAGATTATTAAAGATGAATATGTATTGAATATTTTTTATAACTTATTTTTTATTTTCACAACCACATATTTATTTTTATACGAATATTCTGTTTTGATCGATCGAATTACAACTTTGTTTGTAGCATCTTATTGGATTCTGTTTCCATACTTTTACACAACCTTGGAAAAATTGATGAAAACTATTTTCACATTTGTATTATTATTTTTTGGAATCTTAAAGATGTACAAATCAAATAATTTCATCATTAGAAGATACGAAAATATACTTTGGGATAAGCCCTCTATTTCTAGGGCATATTATATTTTTAACAAACATATGGATAAGATTCTTAATCCGGATAAAAAGTAATGGTTATGAAGGTTGCTTTTTTATCAACATTTGCTTTAGATGCCAATATTTCTTTAATCAATGCGCTAAAGGAAAAATATGATATTTATTTCTTCACAGAGGCACTTTATAAAATCTACAATTTTATAGATGGTTCCCAGCTGAAACAGACAATTACCAAAGGGGATAAAGTTGAAGTACTGCTGCGCTTTGGCAATCTGATTTCCTTAGACAAAACATTTGTTATAAAAGGAACAAGAAATTCAAACGTTTTCAAAAAACTTCTTATTTCATATAGAATACATCAGGAGCTGAAAAAAATAAATCCTGATGTAATTGTGATTGACAATTATATGCTAACTTATTTTCTTACCACATTATCTTGGCGGAAAAAAATGTTGATGATTGTTCATGATCCTTTTCTGCATTCAGGGGAAAATTTTCCTATTGATCGTTATCTGAGGAAAATTCATTTTAAGTTAATCCCCCATAAAATATTATTAAATACTAATCAGAAAAGTAATTTTATTAGATACTACGGTGAAGATCCTTCTAAGGTTTTCACATCATTTTTAAGTGTGTACGATTATTTAAGATATTATGTTTCAGAATCATATCAACAAGAGAATTCAGGAAAATTTAATGTATTATTTTTCGGAAGAATATCTCCCTATAAAGGAATCAAATATCTGCTCGATGGTTTTATAAAGATGATTAATGCCGGAATGTACGATAATATTTCATTGACGATCGCCGGAAGTGGCGAATTTGACTTTGATATTAATCCGTACAAGAATTATTCTCAGATTACCATTCTTAACCAGTTTATTACGCCCTCAGACTTAGCCGATCTTATTTCTCAGTCATCCGTAGTCGTCTGCCCTTATACGGATGCTACCCAAAGTGGTGTAGTGATGTCTGCTTTTGCATTTCGAAAGCCTGTTATTGCTACAAATGTCGGAGGACTGCCTGAAATGGTGGAAGACCGCAAAACCGGTATCATTATAGAGCCGAAAAGCTCCGAATGTATCTATACTACACTAAGCGAACTTTATTTAAACAGGGATTTATTGAAAGAAATGGCTCAAAATATAGAAAATACTTATTTTTCCGGTGAGAAGAGTTGGAGAAATTCAGCCGGTCAATTCATGAATGCAATTGAAAAACTCAACACGTTATGAAAATAAGTGTATGTATAGCGACTTACAATGGTGAAAAGTTTATATCTGAACAGATAGATTCAATTTTAAAACAGATACGCGATAGTGATGAAATCATAGTATCGGATGACAGATCTACTGATAGGACATTAGAAATTGTCGAACATTTTAAAGACAGTAGAATCAGGGTGATACATAACCAAGGTAAAAAGGGCTATACCCCTAATTTTCAAAATGCTTTAAAACAGGCAGATGGCGATATTATATTTATTTCCGATCAGGATGATGTATGGTTACCGGGAAAGTATAATGCCGTGATAACAAATCTGAAAAATTACGATTTGATTGTTACCAATTCCAAAGTGACCGACGAAGCACTGAATGTTACAAATGAGTCATTTTTTAATATTTATAATTCAGGACCAGGATTATTTAAAAATTTGATCTGCAGCACATATTATGGATGTTGTATGGCATTCAACAGAAAAGTTCTTATATATGCGATGCCTTTTCCTGAAAATACAGAGGTTGCGGTTGATCTTTGGCTTGGCTTAGTAGGAGAGGCAGTAGGGAAAGTTAAATTTATAAAGGAACCGTACCTTCTATACAGAAGAACGGGAAATAATGTAACCCAGCTTGGAAGTTTGATGTCCAGAAGTAAAAGGCCACTTCACATGAAAATCTATAAAAGATTGATCACCTTAATTTCCGTATTGAATTTAACAGTTAAATACAGACTCAGAATAAAAAGTCATCAATAATCAGCAAGTCAAACTATATGTTTATGAAAACACTTTTAAAGCAGCTTAATATTTTATTGATGATAACATCTGTTTTCATTTTTAATAATGCTAAAAGTCAAAGAATAAAAGATTCTGTAAACGTAGATATTGATTTCGGGAGTAAAGTAAAAAATATAAACTCAATGTCTGGATTTTTACATTTTGATGATATAAAAAAGCTTGGAAAAAATATTACTGCCCTGCAGCCAAAATATTGGCGGATCGGATGGTCGTATAAATCAGTTCAAGATATAGAATATCTCAGAAGTTTTGGAATTACGCCTATTCTTGTTATATCCGATATGTATGGTTATCCTGGCAAAAAAAATAATAAAGAATGGCCTCATCCACTTAAAACAGACCGGCTCAAAACAGTAATTACTGCTGAATATAATAAATTCAGAAATAATGTCATCTATGATATATGGAACGAACCGTTTCATCAAGGTGGCTTTGGAGATTTTGACAAAGAGGAATATTATCATATTTTTAAAAAAGCCCATGATATAATTCGCTCTTTACCGGGGGGGCAGAATGCGCTTATAACCGGTCCCTCTTTCGATCATTATGATGAACGGGAAATGGAGGATTTTCTTAATTTCTGTAATTCACATAAAATAAGAGTGGATATTCTATCGTGGCATGAATGGAGAGATGGCATTTACGAAGACACTTTTTCAAAAGACGTAAAAAGACTGAGAAATGTTATACTGCCAAAATATCCGAAAATTGGCGTAAAAAAAATTGTTCTTAATGAAATTATCAATCAGTATTCTCAGTTTTCACCGTCAGAAGTTTTGCAGGTATTCAAAATGCTTGAGGATAATAATATTGATGGTGCCTGTAAAGGCTGCTGGGCTGAAAGCGATAGTGTTTTCAACTGTAATAATTCTATGAACGGATTATTGGATAAAAACGGAAAAACCAGATCGGTTTGGTGGGCTTACAAAATATATAATCAAAGTATTAAAAACAGAGTATTTAGTACAACGAATTATGATAAATTATCTGTTTTTGCATCATTTGATGATAAAGGAGAATATATCATCTTAAATAATAACAGCGGAAACAAAATAGTCAATGCAAAGATTAAATTGAAAAAAAAAATTCTTTACAGACAAATATCTGACGTAGACTGTAGAATATATGAAATCTCAGACAGTGGCGAATTGCCTTTAGAAAATTTAGTTATTAAGTATACTCAGAAGATTTCCGTAAAAAAGAAAACTTCGGTAATCAATATTCCTGAATTGAAACCCAAAACGGTCTATTATCTTTCGATTTCAAAATAAGACATGCAGAAAGAAATAAACCTAAATCTTGTGTAGATTTGCAGAAAATAAAAATAACTGATTAAGATTGGAAAAAAAAATTAAAATAGTTCAGTTTGTAGAAGCATTTGGAGGCGGTGTATACACCTACGTCAAAGATTTAAGTAATTTTCTGGTTACAAACCAATCTGATATCTGTTTTGAAGTTCATTTAATTTACAGCCCCAATCGAACAGAGCTCGATAAAGAGCTTTTTCGTAAAGAAATCCAACCCGATATTTTTCTTTACGAGTTGGATATGCAAAGATCTATTGATTTATTTAAAGATAAAAAAGTAATTTCTGAGACCCGAAAGATTCTCAAAAAAATAAAACCGGATATTATTCATCTTCATTCTGCCAAAGCAGGCGTTATAGGCAGATTAGCTTGTTGGGGTATATTACATAGAAAAAATGTATTTTATTCCCCTCACGGATTTTCTTTTATTCAGCAAAATATTGCAAAACCAAAAGTTTTATTTTTCAAGATCATTGAGTATACAATGCCAGCTTTGTTTGGCGGAACTATAGTTGCTTCGGGAAACACAGAATATGAAATGGCAAAAAAAATAGGCAAAAGCATACTGATCAGAAACGGCGTGGATTTCGAATTGCCTGATAAGTTGTATGTACAAGCAACAAATGCGAACTTTACCATAGGAACGGTAGGAAGGCTGACGCCTCAGAAAAACCCGAAAGTATTTAACCAGATTGCCCTGCAATTTCCGGAAATTAATTTTATCTGGATTGGAGATGGAGAATTGATTGATGATATTACAGCGGAAAATATTACCGTAACAGGCTGGGTGAGGACACGAGAGGAGCTTCTGAAAAAAATAGGTGCACTGGATGTCTATATACAAGTATCTCTTTGGGAGGGTTTGCCTATTGCTATTCTTGAGGCCATGGCCATGCGTAAACCTCTTCTGGTGAGCAATGTAATAGGTAATAAAGATACGGTAGAAAATGATTTCAACGGTTTCGTTTATAAAACAGTGTCACAAGCAGTAGAAAAAGTATCCTGTTTTTTTAATGAAAAAAAACGCATTGAAATGGGAAATAACTCCTACAAAAAAGCATTTGGGGAATATAATAAAACGACTAATTTTCTTAGGCTCATTGAAGTATATAAAGGATATAATAAACATAAAAAAACATCTTAAACCGGACTAATTTTTTATATTTGCATTTATCATAATAGGATTGTACACTAAATTTGCTTACACAATTTATGAAAATAAAATCTACACTGCTTCAAGACTGCTATATTATCGAATCTTCTGTTTATGAAGATGAAAGAGGTTATTTCTATGAGAAATTCAACGAGAAAAATTTCGAAGAACTGACAGGCTTGAATGGACATTTCGTTCAGGATAATATCTCTAAATCAGCTTATGGCGTTTTAAGAGGATTACATTTACAAAAAGGAGATAAAGCACAGGCTAAATTAGTCTCATGTCTGGAAGGTAAAGTTCTTGATGTTGCTGTTGATCTTCGTGAAGATTCAATTACTTTTGGTAAATGGTTTTCTATTGAACTGACTGGTGAGAACAAACTGCAGTTATATATTCCCAGAGGTTTTGCCCATGGATTTTGTGTCTTAAGCGATACGGCAGTTTTTTCCTATAAATGCGATAATTATTACGATAAAGCATCTGAAGGCGGTATAATATGGAATGATGAAGACCTGAATATCGACTGGCAGCTTTCGTTGGAAGATATTATACTTTCAGAAAAGGATCAGGTCTTACCTCCATTCGCTTCAAAAAACTTTTGATACGGAAGTAATATGATATTAAACTCACATTTCCGTAACAGTATGAAAGCTTATGCTAGTATATATCTTTAAACATTTACCCAAAGTTTTCTTAATTGGAGATTACCTGATTATAAATCTATTTCTGATTATAGGGCAAATGTTTTTTTTTAATAATTATTCCCATAATTATAAGGCTCAATTCGTTTTAATAAATATTTCCTGGTTCTTTATTACCAGCTTAACAAAGCCTTACAAGCGATTAAATATAAAAGAATCATCTCTTCATTTTAATGCACTGGCAAAATCACTGTTTATCCTGGTTGCTTTTTCAGCCATCTACTTATGGATGGTTGCTCAGGTCAGGATAGATTATGAAAATGCTTTACTTTATTTTTTTTCCGTTGCTTTCGCAATGGTTACCATTCGGTTGATACTGTTTTTGTACCGTAAGAAAAACAGAGTGAAGCTCGGAAGAAGGCTGTATTCTTTCAATACGGTGCTTATAGGCGAAAATCAATTGTCCAAATCGCTACTATCTAACAATGATCTGAGAAGATCTATGGGAATTAGAGGTACCTATGCCTGCAGAAATATGACAACTAAAAATAAATATCTGGGTGAAATTGACCAGTTATTTAGTGACATCGAAAGCAATAAAATAAACAACATCATATTTTGTGATGATTCTATCGGACTGGATTTGTACCTGAAAATATTAGATACTGCCGAGCAGAAAATGATCAGGGTATATATGGTCCCGGATTTTAAGTATGTTAATCTTGACCCTGCTCATTTTGATGTCATTAATGAGATGCCATTCCTTAAATTAATTAGGGAACCCCTCTCTAATCCCAAAAAACAAATTCTGAAAAGAACATTTGACATTTGCTTTTCATTCTTTATCATGGTTTTTCTGTTATCCTGGCTTATTCCTGTTATAGCATTGATCGTGAAGCTGGAAAGTAATGAATCTGTTTTTTTCTTACAAAAACGGTCAGGCTTTAAAAACAAATCGTTTTTCTGTATTAAATTCAGGAGTATGACTGCAAATAAAAACGCCGATATCAGAACCGCCGTAAAAAATGATCCGAGGGTAACCAAATTTGGAGCATTCATGCGGAAAACAAGTATCGACGAATTACCACAGTTTATCAATGTCTTTTTAGGTGATATGTCTGTAGTAGGACCCAGGCCTCATATGATATCGCAGACAGATATATACTCCAAGATTACCAAAAAGTATATGACCAGGCACATTGTTAAGCCCGGAATTACCGGCTGGGCACAGGTAATGGGATCCAGAGGAGAGATATTCTCTCATAGGGATATGGAAAAAAGGATCGAAAAAGATATCTGGTATATTCAGAACTGGTCCTTCTTTTTAGACCTCAAAATTATATTCCTGACCTTGTACAATATTGTAAGAGGAGACGAGCAGGCTTACTGATTCCCATAGCTTCTAGAACGGAACAATTGATGTAAAAAAGGATGCTTTCCTCAAAGCAGTTTCTATTTTTCATCCAAACTCTCCAATAATTCGTATCTTTGCACACTCAAAATCAAAAAGATGCGCACAAAATCTGTAGGTAAAAAGAAAATCAATGTGGTAACGCTGGGCTGCTCAAAGAATGTTTATGATTCCGAAGTGCTGATGAGCCAGCTGAAAGCCAATGGGAAAGAAGTGGTTCATGAAGACAGGGGAGACATTGTAGTGATCAATACCTGCGGATTTATCGATAATGCCAAAGAAGAATCCATCAACACCATCCTGGATTACGTAGATGCAAAAAACAGAGGCGAGGTAGAGAAGGTTTTTGTAACCGGATGCCTTTCCGAAAGATATAAACCGGATCTGATCAAGGAGATTCCGGATGTGGACCAGTACTTTGGTACCCGAGATCTGCCGATTCTCCTCAAGCATCTGGGGGCAGATTACAAGCATGAGCTGGTTGGTGAAAGACTAACGACAACTCCTAAGCATTATGCCTACCTGAAAATTTCCGAAGGCTGCGACAGGCCATGCTCTTTCTGTGCCATTCCGTTAATGAGAGGCGGACATATTTCTACTCCGATTGAAAAGCTCGTTACTGAAGCACAGAAATTAGCCAAATCCGGTACCAAGGAACTTATTCTTATTGCTCAGGACCTTACGTATTACGGACTGGATCTGTATAAGAAAAGAGCCCTGGGTGATCTTCTTAAAGAATTGGTGAAGATTGACGGTATCGAATGGATCAGGCTGCATTATGCATTCCCGAGCGGGTTTCCTGAAGATGTCCTAGATATCATCCGGGAAGAGCCTAAAATATGCAATTATATAGATATTCCGCTTCAGCACATCAACTCCGACCTGTTGAAATCAATGAAGAGAGGGACGACACATGAAAAAACCGATGCGCTTCTGGCTAAGTTCAGAGAAAAAGTTCCGGATATGGCCATCCGTACCACTTTGATTGTAGGGTATCCGGGAGAAACAGAAGAGAGATTCCAGGAACTTAAAGACTGGGTGAGAGAGCAAAAATTCGACAGGCTGGGATGCTTTACTTATTCCCATGAAGAAAATACCACTGCTCATGTTCTGGAAGATAATATTCCACAGGAAGTAAAAGAAGCAAGGGTGGAAGAAATTATGGAATTGCAGTCGCAGATTTCCTGGGAGAAGAATCAGGAAAAGATCGGTCACGTATATACATGTGTTTTCGATAGAAAGGAAGGCAATTATTTTATCGGCAGAACGGAATATGATTCCCCTGATGTAGACAATACAGTGCTGGTATCGGCTGAAAACACATATATTTCCATTGGTGAGTTTGCTCAGGTGAAAATTACTTCAGCAGAGGAATTTGACCTTTACGGAGAGCTTGTTTAGATAAAACACATTTTATATAGAGAGCTGGTAAGTCATCTTATCAGCTTTTTTGTTGTTATATGATTTGATTATTAGGTATTTATGTATTATTCAGCATAACAAATAGAACAAAAAGTTAATTTTGTTAACTTTCAAAATGGTATTTTAACATATTTTAACTATGTAAATTAAGTGTTTGTTTTTCAGTATTTTATATTTAATTTTAACTTTTAATTTGGTTTTAATTAACTATTGTTAACGTTTAAAATAGGTGGATAAGGAGTTTACTTATAGATTTGCCTCCGTCAAAACCAATAAAAAGTTTACCATGATGAAAAGATTCATTCTCGTAATCATACTGATGATTTCAACCTTTAGTGTATATTCTTTCAGTAAATATGCTAATGAAACAAAAAAGACAAGCTACGCATCTTACTATAACGACAAATTCAACGGTAGAAAAACAGCCAGTGGGGAAATTTTTGATAATTCAAAACTTACCGCAGCCAACAGGTCACTTCCTTTCGGTACCCATATCAAAGTAACCAATCTGAATAACGGAAAAGAGGTTATTGTCAAGATTAACGATCGCGGACCTTATTCTTCTTCCAGGTCACTGGATATGTCAAAGGCAGCCTTTAAAGAAATCGGGGATACAGGAAGAGGAACAATTCCTGTTGAATATGAAATCGTAGATTAAAAAAGTCTGATTTAAAATAAAAATCCGTCTGATCACAAGATCAGATGGATTTCTTTTTATAGGTCAATTTCCACCAGAGCAGGACAATGGTCGGAATGTACAGCCTCCTTAAGGATGACAGCCCTCGAGAGCCTGTCTTTTAAAGTATATGAAGTGAAATTATAGTCGAGGCGCCAGCCCTTGTTTTTGCCCCGGGCATTCTGCCTGTAGCTCCACCAGGTGTAATGGTCCGGCTGGTCGTTGAAAAACCTGAAACTGTCAATCAGTTCGCATTCCTCAATAAAGCTGCTCATCCATTCCCTTTCCATGGGCAGGAAACCGGATACGTTCTTCAAACGGATAGGATCATGGATATCGATGGCCTGATGACAAATGTTGAAATCACCGGAGATAATCAGGTTCGGAATACTTTTCTTAAGCTCTTTGATGTAATCAAGAAAATCATGGCAAAACTGCATTTTGAAATCCAGCCGCTCCGTATTGGAAGCAGAAGGTACATATACTGAAATCACAGAATATTCTTCAAAGTCAGCCCGGATAATTCTGCCTTCATTATCATAGCTTTCAATACCGCATCCGTATTCTACATGATTAGGCTTGATTTTGGATGCGATCCCGACGCCGCTATAGCCTTTTCTTACAGCGGAATGCCAGTAACTGTAATAGCCCAGTTTTTCAAGGCTTTCAATGTCGATCTGATCATTTCCTGCTTTACTTTCCTGGATGCAGACCACATCCGGATCAGCCGATTTCAGCCAGCCTAAAAAGTCTTTGGTAAAGGCCGCCCGTATGCCGTTAACATTATAGGTAATTAATCTCATGATTTAGGATTCAATTTTAATGATGCTCTATTCAATACAGGATGAGCGGGCGGTCTTATGATTGTCTGGCCAGCATTATTCTGCTTATATGATATAAAGGAATCAGTTATATATTTCTGCTAAGATATAAACTAATACAGAGTATAAAAAATGGGCGGAAAAAATCTAACGATTTTTTCCGCCCAGAACCCAGAGTAAATAAACTATGAAAAAAACTATTTTGGTTCTAATATGCTGATTGGAATGATACATTCTTCAAGTGATATCCCGCCGTGCTGATAGGTTTCTTTGTAGTAATTGACGAAATGGTTGTAATTTTTAGGATATGCTAAGAAAATATTGTTCTTGGCAAAAATATATTTGGAACTCAGGTTACCTTTAGGCAAAAACAGCTTTTCAGGATTGGTAATAGCCCACACGTCACTGCTGTCATAAGTAAGGCTCTTTCCGGTCTTATAACGGATGTTGGTCGACGTTTCTCGGTCACCGACCACTTTGCTCGGCTTTTTCACATATACTGTTCCGTGATCTGTGGTGATCACAAGCTTAAATCCGCTTTCTGCAGCAGCTTTGATGATTTTAAGCACTGAAGAATTCTCAAACCAGTTGTAAGTTAATGATCTGAATGTTTTATCATCACGGATCAGCTGGTCAACAATATGGTTATCCGTTTTGGCATGCGAGAGGATATCGATGAAATTATAAACGATAACCAGGAGGTCATTATTTTTATGCTGGTTGAAATCATCGTAGATCTTTCTTTCAAAATCTGCATTCAGCACTTTAAGGTACTTCATCGACTTTGAATTCAGGCCAATCCGCTTCATCTGATCTTCCAGGAAATCACGCTCATACTCATTTTTATTGCCTTCTTCATTGTCATTGAACCATTTATCCGGGAAACGTTTTTCAATTTCAGATGGCATCAGCCCTGCAAAGAAAGAGTTTCTTGCATATTGTGTTGCCGTTGGAAGAATACTGTAATAATAGTCTTCAGAAACTTTATTATAATACTTCGTGAACAGAGGTTCGATCACTTTCCACTGGTCGTAACGGAGATTGTCTACCATCAGAAGCAGCACCTTGTCCTTCTCAACTTCAGGTTTTACCTTTTCCTTGAAAAGGGTATGGCTCATGATCGGCTTGTCAGGGCCTTGCAGCCAGTCTTCATAGTTCTTTTCGATAAATTTGGCAAACTGGATGTTGGCCTCCTCTTTCTGGCTCTGGAGCAGGTCTGCAAATTCATTATCGGTCACTCTGTCGAACTTGATTTCCCAGTTCAGGATCTTTTTATAGTATTCTGCCCATTCCTGATACGTTCTCAGGTATGAAAGCTCCATGGAAAGGTTCCTGAATTCCTGCTGGTACTGAAGGATAGTTTTCTGTTCCACCAGATTGTCTTCCTGAAGGTTCTTCTTCAGGGACAGAAGGATCTGGTTCGGGTTAACCGGCTTCAGAATATAATCGGCAATCTGAGAACCGATAGCTTCTTCCATGATGTGTTCCTCTTCGCTCTTGGTTACCATTACGATTTTAAGAGCGTTGTCTTTCTCTTTGATCATAGGAATGGCTTCCAGTCCGGAAATTCCGGGCATGTTTTCATCAATGAGCGTTAACGCAAATTTCTCCGAATCCATTAGTTCAAGAGCTTCATTCACGTTATTTACAGGGGTTACATGGTAGCCCTTTTTTTCTAAAAATACGATGTGAGGTTTAAGTAAATCTATTTCATCATCTATCCATAATATCTTTTCCGACATAATTTATTTTTTACATGATAACAGCATCAAAATGCTGACCAAATCACGGTTAATGCTGCAAAAGTAAGGAGGATGTCAGTTAAATATAAGTTAAATCATATCCCGGACCCCTATATTTAACTAATGATAACATTTACAGAAGTTTACATGAGTAGCTTTTTACGGAAGACAGACGTATGGGAAAACCTGAATCACAGATGAATAGCCACGTCCCATGCTGCTCGTCTGACATTATGACATTCATGTCCGTTTAATAGCGCTTACCGTTAAATTTTCCTAACTTTGTATCTATACCTATCCTCCATGCAGAACAAGCTAAAAATCATCAACGATCCGGTACATGGATTCATCAAAATTCCCCATGAGATCTTATTCGATATTATTGAACACCCTTACTTCCAGAGGTTAAGGAGGATATCTCAGACAGGGCTGCTGAACCTGATTTTCCCGGGCGCCACCCATACCCGGTTCCATCATGCCTTAGGAGCTATGCACCTGATGTTTACAGCCATTGAAACCCTGAAACTGAAAGGGGTGGAGATTTCGAAAGAAGAAGAAAAGGGAGCGTTGCTCGCTATTCTGATGCATGATATCGGGCATGGACCGTTTTCCCATGCGCTGGAAAGTATGCTGATGGATGACTGGCATCATGAAAATCTGTCCCTGCTCCTCATGAACAGGCTTAATGAACAGTTCAACGGCCAGCTGTCAACGGCTATTGAGATGTTCCGGGGACAATACCACAGGAAATTTTTCAACCAGCTTATCTCATCCCAGCTGGATGTGGACCGGCTTGATTATCTGAAAAGGGATAGTTTTTTTACCGGTGTTTCAGAAGGAAACGTGAATACCCAGCGGATTATTTCCATGATGAATGTATGTGAGGACCGTGAACTCGTTATTGATGCCAAAGGGATCTATTCCATTGAAAACTTCCTTACCGCCAGGATGTTTATGTACTGGCAGGTATATTATCACAAAACTTCTGCGCTGGCAGAGTTTATTCTCGTCAAAATCCTTGAAAGAGCAAAATTTCTTGTGTCCCAAGGAGTCGTTCTGCCGGCCACGGAAAACCTTACCTACTTCCTCTACCGTGAAAAAGGTTCGGCTACCGATGAGGATGTGGAACGTTTCACCCAGCTCGATGACAATGATATTATACAGGCTATGAAGTTATGGCAGAAATCCGATGATTTTATCCTCTCATACTGGTGCCGTTGCGTAATTCAGAGGGATCTGCCTAAAACCATCATTTCATCACACCCTTTTGATCAGGCATTTATCGAGGAAAAAATAAAGGATACGAATGCATTTCTCGGAATTGATAACGGCAAAGAACTGGTGCATGAAATAAAACGTAAGCTTCTTCCTTACGATACCGAAAAGCAGCCAATCTGGCTTTTGCAGAAAAACGGGGAAAAAATAAAACTGCATGAATCCGAAGATCAGCTCCTTTCAGGATTGATGGTGAATAAGACTACACGATATATTCTTACGTTTCCCAGGAATTTCAATATTTAAGAGTGCTAAAGTATATTAAAATGCACGTTCCGGGATCAAAAAACCTTTGCGAATTATAGAATTTCTTATCTTTGCAGAATATGGAATTTACAGCTTCGCAAATTGCAAGTTTTATAGACGGTAAAATAATAGGTGACGGCAATGCACTTATTACAGGAGTTTCACCTATTGAAAACGGCGAACAGGGACACCTTTCTTTTATAGCACAGGACAGGTTTTCCCATTTTCTAGATAGCACAAAGTGTTCCGTTATCATTGTTTCTGAAAATCTTTTAACAAAAGACACTTATGTACCCACGGTTATTTCCGTAAAGGATGCATACCTTTCTTTTCAGGTGCTGATGAACCTATATCAGGAAATGCAGGGCAGGAAAGATGGGATTGAAGAAGGATCTTCCATTCATGCAACTGCTCAGATAGGAGAGAATGTCTATGTAGGTGCCTTCACCTATGTCTCGGAAAAAGCAAAAATCGGGGAAGGTTCCCAGATCTATCCGCAGGTATACATAGGGAAGGGTGTAAAGATCGGCAAGAACTGTAAAATAGACAGTGGTGCCAGAATCTATGATTACTGCATCATCGGAGACAACTGTATCATTCATTCCAATACCGTTATAGGAGGAGACGGCTTCGGTTTCCAGCCTACGGCTGAAGGTTTCAAAAAAATTCCTCAGCTGGGCAATGTTATCATCGAAGATAATGTGGAAATCGGTTCCAACTGCAGCATAGACAGAGCGACCATAGGCTCGACGGTCATCGGGAAGGGAACCAAGATCGATAACCTGATCCAGATAGCCCATAACGTGAAAATAGGACAGAACAATGTCATTGCCGCGCAGGCCGGAATTGCAGGCTCCACAACCATCGGGGACTGGAATCAGATCGGCGGCCAGGTGGGCATCGTCGGACACATAAAAATCGGTAACCAGGTAAGAATCCAGGCACAGAGCGGAGTGAGCTCAAGCGTGAAAGATAAGGAGAGCCTGTATGGTTCACCGGCAATCAACTATAACGACTATCTGAGGAGCTACATCCACTTCAGGAACCTTACCGGAATCGTAAACAGAATAAATAATCTAGAGAATAACTCAAAAGATAACACTAATGAGTGATATGCAAAAAACGCTTCAGCAAGAGGTAACTCTTTCGGGCATCGGCCTTCATACAGGCAAAGAAGTAAAACTTACCATCAAGCCTGCCAAAGAAAACACAGGTTTTGTTTTTGTAAGGACAGATCTGGAAGGTCATCCGCAGGTAGAAGCAGACGTTAATTACGTTGTGGCTACCGAAAGAGGGACAACACTGGAAAAATTGGGCGTTAAAATCACGACCTGTGAGCATCTCCTGGCCGCTCTTGTTGGCTGTGATGTAGATAATGCGATCCTGGAAATGGATGCTTCCGAACCTCCCATCATGGACGGGTCTTCCAAGTATTTCGTGGAAGCCATCGAAAGCGTTGGTGTGGTTGATCAAGGAGCTCCGAGAGAATATCTGGTCATCAAAGAGGTGCAGACTTATACTGATCCTGTTACCGGTTCTGAGATCACAATCATTCCTTCAGATACCTATGAGGTCACTACGATGGTAGATTTCGGGACTAAAGTCCTGGGAACCCAGAATGCTACCATGAAGCATATTTCAGAATTCAAGGAAGAAATTTCCTCAGCAAGGACATTCAGCTTTTTGCACGAACTTGAAATGCTGCTGGATCACGGCCTTATTAAAGGAGGTGATATTTCCAATGCCATTGTGTATGTGGATAAAGACCTTACCCCTGAAACCACTGAAAAACTTAAGAAAGCATTCGGGAAAGACAATGTTTCCATCAGGTCTAACGGGATCCTGGATAACCTGACTTTGAATTATCCTAACGAAGCGGCAAGGCATAAACTGCTGGACGTTATCGGGGACCTGGCTTTAGCCGGGGTTAAAATTAAAGGTAAAGTTATTGCCAACAAACCTGGGCACTACGTCAATACCCAGTTTGCCAAAAAACTGAACCGCCAGTGGAAACTTCAGAAAAAGAAAAATGTTCCGGACTTTGATCTTACCAAAGAACCGGTTTTCGATATCAACGGAATTATGCGCCTTATGCCGCACAGACCTCCTTTCCTCCTTATTGATAAGGTTCTGGAATTGTCTGACTCTCATGTGGTGGGCCTTAAAAATGTAACGATGAACGAGCCGTTCTTCGTAGGTCACTTTCCGAAAGAACCGGTAATGCCGGGAGTCCTTCAGGTAGAAGCCCTGGCCCAGACTGGTGGAATCCTTGTACTGGCAAGTGTTCCTGATCCTGAAAACTATTCTACCTACTTCATTAAAATGGATAAGGTTAAATTTAAGAAGAAAGTTGTTCCCGGAGATACGATTATCTTCAAAATTGAACTGATTGAGCCGATCCGAAGAGGAATTGTTCATATGCAGGGGTATGGTTATGTAGGAGATTCCGTAGTTGTGGAAGCAGAATTAATGGCCCAGGTTGCTAAAAATAAAGTTGATTAAATGATTCATCAGTTAGCTGCCGTTGATAAACGTGCAAAAATCAGCAAAAATGTAATTGTAGAGCCTTTTACTACAATTGCGGGGGATGTGGAAATAGGCGAAGGCACCTGGATCGGGCCCAACGTAACCATTATGGATGGTGCCAGGATCGGGAAGAACTGTAAAATATTTCCCGGGACTGTAATTTCCGCCATTCCGCAGGACCTTAAGTTCGATGGTGAAGATACCCGGGTTATTATTGATGATGATACTACCATCCGTGAATGCGTCACCGTCAACAGGGGTACGAAAGCACTGGGGTATACCAAAATAGGAAAGAACTGCCTGATCATGGCTACTTCCCACATTGCCCACGACTGCATTATCGGAGATCATGTGATCATCGTGAACGGATGCGGAATTGCAGGGCATGTGGAAATTGGTGATTACACGGTGATGGGCGGGCTGAGTGCGGTGCACCAGTTCGGTAAAATCGGTAAGCACGTAATGATTTCCGGTGGTACACTCGTAAGAAAAGATATTCCTCCTTATATAAAAGTGGCCAGAGAGCCGATGTCTTACGCGGGAATTAATTCCGTAGGATTGAGAAGAAGAGGGTTCAGCAACGAAAAAATATTTGAAATCCAGAAAATATACAGATCCATTTTCCAGATGAAGATGAACGTTTCCCAGGCAATGGCATATATTGAAAAAGAAATGCTGCCTACTGCTGAAAGGGACGAGATCCTTCAATTCATCCAGAATTCACCACGAGGAATCGTAAAGGGATACGGAACCAATAAAGAGGTCTGAAGCAGGACGTCCGATAAAAAGAATAATACAACTTAGATAATACAATTAATGGCAACAAGTAACGATATCAGAAAAGGGCTGTGTATTGAGTACAGCAATGATATTTATAAAGTAATCGAGTTTCTTCACGTAAAACCGGGAAAAGGACCTGCTTTCGTAAGAACTAAATTAAAATCGGTAACCAACGGAAAAGTAATTGATAATACATTTTCTGCCGGTCATAAAATCGAAGAGGTAAAAGTGATCACCAGAAAGTATCAGTACCTGTATGATGATGAGAATGGTTTCCATTTCATGAACAATGATGATTTCTCCCAATTATACCTGAATAAGGAGATGATTGAAAACTCTCAATTCATGAAAGCCGGGGAAGAAGTAACCATCATACTGAAAGAGGTAGATGAAACACCGCTTTCAGCAGAACTTCCGCAATCCGTATACCTGGATGTTATTGAAGCTGATCCGGGCGTAAAAGGAAATACGGCTACCAATGCGCTTAAAAATGCCATCGTGGAAACCGGTGCACGGGTGATGGTTCCTCTGTTCATTGAACCGGGAGACAAAATCAAAGTAAGCACAGAAGACGGTTCTTACTTGGAAAGAGTAAAAGAATAAAATAAAATATCATGTACAATAATTCGGTTTGCCTATGCATTCCGAATTTTGTTTTATAAGAAAAATAGCTGTTATGAGATTCCATTCCCCGCAAAAACTGAAAACCATTGCAGACCTTATCGGAGCGAAGCCTGTAGGTCCTGAAGACTTCGAGGTTCTGGGAACCAACGAAATTCACAGGGTACAGCCCGGTGACATTGTTTTTGTCAACCATCCCAAATATTACGATAAAGCACTCCAGTCTGCGGCAACCATTATCCTGATCGATAAAGAAGTGGAATGCCCGGAAGGAAAGGCACTCTTGGTTTCTGATGACCCGTTCCGGGATTTCAACAGGATCAACACGCACTTTACAAGGATCTATAATTTTACCGAGGAGCTCCATGATGTTGAAATCGGTGAAGGAACCCATATTCATCCGTCGGCAGTGGTAGGCAACAACATAAAGATCGGAAAAAATACCCTGATCTTCCCTAATGTAGTTGTTGGTGACCGTACCGTCATTGGAGATAATGTGATTATCCAGTCCGGAACTGTACTGGGCGGCGATGCGTTTTATTACCGTAAGCTTAACGGCAGTTTCGACCGTTTGATTTCCGTAGGGAATGTCGTTATTGAAGACAATGTGGAGATCGGGAACAACTGTACGATCGACCGGGGCGTAACCGATTCTACCATAATCGGTGAAGGCTCTGTCCTTGATAATCAGATCCAGGTAGGGCACGATACCGTCATCGGTAAAAAATGCCTGATTGCTTCCCAGGTGGGTATCGCAGGATGCTGCACCATTGGTGATGAAGTTACCGTTTGGGGCCAGGTGGGCATGGCGTCCGGCAATACGGTTGCATCCGGTACTGTACTGCTTGGCAAAACCGGAGTCAACAGAGACCTTGAAAAAGGGACCTATATCGGGATGTTTGCGGAAGATTATAAAACCTACCTGAAGAAGGAAATTAAATTGAGAAACCTGGAATAAACAAATTATTTTCATTGGTCTATAATCAAAGAAAAATAAGTAAATTTGTGAGCATTAATAAACAAAGAATAAATTAAAACAACAATAAAATGTCAATTTTAGTAAACAAAGATTCTAAAGTAATTGTACAAGGATTTACAGGGAACGAAGGGACTTTCCATGCAAGCCAGATGATTGAATACGGAACCAACGTTGTAGGTGGGGTTACTCCGGGAAAAGGAGGAAGCGAGCACCTTGGGAAGCCGGTATTCAATACCGTAGCTGAAGCGGTTGAAAAGGCCGGAGCCAATGTAACGATCATCTTCGTACCGCCTGCATTTGCTGCGGATGCTATTATGGAAGCTGCAGAAGCGGGAATCAAAGTAATCGTATGTATTACGGAAGGAATCCCTGTAGCGGATATGGTGAAGGTAAAATCTTATATTGCTGACAGAGACTGCAGACTGATCGGTCCTAACTGCCCGGGAATCATTACTTCTGAAGAAGCTAAAATTGGGATTATGCCAGGTTTCGTTTTCAAAAAAGGAAAAGTGGGAATTGTTTCAAAATCAGGAACCCTTACTTACGAAGCTGCTGACCAGGTAGTAAAAGCAGGATTCGGAGTTTCTACGGCAATCGGTATCGGTGGAGACCCGATCATCGGAACCACAACCAGAGAAGCACTGGAATTGTTCATCAACGATCCTGAAACTGAAGCTGTAGTAATGATCGGAGAAATCGGTGGCGGACTGGAAGCTGAAGCTGCAAGATGGTACAAGGCCAGCGGTTCTACGAAGCCGGTTGTTGGATTCATCGCAGGACAGACAGCACCAAAAGGAAGAACGATGGGTCACGCAGGAGCTATTGTAGGAGGTGCGGAAGATACGGCTCAGGCTAAAATGGAGATCATGAGAGAAAACGGGATCAATGTAGTGGACTCTCCGGCTGACATCGGTGCTACCGTAGCCAAAGTGTTATCATAACATTTAAAAACAACATATGAAAAAACTTTTATTAACCTCAGCCCTCTCGTTTTCCGCTTTATCTTTTGCGCAGATTGATTTCAGCAGCACAAGATTCGGGATTACGGCAGGCGGCAACTATTCCCGTGTAAAAAATGCCCACAACCCCTCAGGGCCAAGATACACATTTCAGGCAGGAGCACTGGCCCTGATTCCTATAGGAAAAGGAAACCAGTTCTACATCCAGCCGGAGGTCCTGTATTACGGTGCCGGGGAAACAGGGAAAAATAAGGATGCCAAAGGTGCAGACGGATACAATGCCGTATATGCCAATGATTACCTGAGCGTTCCCGTTTATTTCAAAGGATATTTTTCCGAGGCGGAATCGGAATTCTTCGGAATGGTTGGACCGCGATTTAACTTTTTAGTGAACCAGACGGTTAAAAATGCACCGTTAACAAGACCGTATTACAATCCTGATGTTACGGATCCGGCTTACCCTGCGATCAGCGGGAAGGCCAACAGCTTTAACTTCGGTATCGGTCTGGGAATCGGTTATAGCTATAAGAGACAGCTGGAACTCGCTATAAAATATGATATCGGTTTATCCAATACCTATCCTAATCTCGTAGAAACCTGGACCAAATCCAGTGATACGGAAAAGAGCAAATCTGAGCAGGTACTTAGTATCGGAATCAGCTATATCTTTCAGTAAACCATACAAGATAGTAAAACAGAATCCCGGAAGAAAAGCTTCCGGGATTTTTATATTGAATACTATATCATCTGCTTAACCGCGGATCCATTTCCAGAGTTCTTTCAGCGTCGCTTTGTTGCCGTACATCAGAATACCTACCCGGTAAATCTTACCGGCCAGGAAAATCATGAATACGGTAGTTCCTAACAGCAGCACTATGGAAAGGGCAATCTGCCATGCCGGAACTCCGAAAGGTATCCTGGCGATCATCGCTACCGGAGACGTAAACGGGATGATGGAAAGCCAGAAGCCCAGAGGTCCGTCAGGATTATTCATCAGGGTAAAGCTGCCGTACATGCCCAGTGTTAAAGGAAGGATGGCAAACAGGGTAAACTGTTGGGTTTCCGTTTCATTGTCAACGGCAGAGCCTATGGCAGCGTAAATGGAGCTGTAAAATATATATCCTAAAAGGAAAAATACGATGAATACGAAAATAATCAGCGGGAAATTTAATTCCAGCAGACTGTGGGAAACCTGAGTGGCGATCTGGGCTACATCAAGCTTTTCCGTAATGCTCTCACTGGCGCCCGGAATATTCTTCTGAATTGAAGAAAACCCGGTGTTTAAAACTACGGCCCCGATCACCGACATGGTAATCCATACCACAAACTGCGTAAGGGCAACCATCGTAACACCGAGAATCTTTCCCATCATCAGTTCAAAAGGTTTAACGGAAGAAATAATGATTTCCACTACGCGGTTATTCTTCTCTTCCAGGACGCTTCTCATCACCCGTACTCCGTAAATAATGATGAACATGAAGGTGACGTACATTAGGAGCATGCTCAGTCCGGATTTTACTCCGAAAGCAAGGTCAGAATCCTCTTTATTGCCTTCAGCCACATTGATGGTTTTTAGGGTAAAAGCCTTGTCGAGATCATACAGCTGCTTTTCTGCAATCCCCATTTCCCTGATCCTTTCCTTTTTAATGACATTATTGATGTCGTTAATGATCCGCTGCTTCGTATCAAAGCCTATTTTGTTGTTGACTACCAGACGGGTGTTATCCTGAAGATCCTTGAAGTCCCGGTTTTTAAGTTCGGGCAAGATCAGGATGCCGTCCAGCGACTCATTGTTCTTCAGGGTTTTCATATTAGCCTGTTCATCTGCAGCCGGAATGAAAATATAATTGAGTTTCTTGTCAGAAGGAAGCTGGTTCTTAAAAAGACCGCTTCTGTCCACCACCTGGATGACGTTATGGGATTCATTAGCCTTAAACATCAGTCCTATAACGGAACCGAATGCAATAAGCATAACGGGGGCCAGCAGAGTAAGGATGATAAAGGATTTTTTCTTAACCTGGGTCAGAAACTCCCTTTTGGTAATTAAAAATATATTGTTCATAGTCTATTAGGAGGGATTACTGACAGCATTGATGAATACTTCGTTCATACTCGGGATTTTCTCGTCAAAGGACCGGATTTTTCCCGCTTGTACCAGATCTGTGATAATCAGGTTCTGGTCATTTTCATTTTTCAGGTCGAATGAAACCAGCTGATTATGGTAGGAGAGGTTAAAAATGCCATATTTGTTTCTGAAATGCTCAAAGCCGTTTTCATTGACGTCAGAAAGGGTGATGCCGAAAATGTTTTTCTTGAATTTTTCCCTTACGTCGAATATCCTTCCGTCGATGATTTTTTTTGAATTGTTGATCAGGGCCACATAATCGCACATTTCTTCCACACTTTCCATCCGGTGGGTAGACAGGATAATGGTAGTCCCGTTATTTTTGAGGTCGATGATCTGGTCTTTGATAAGATTGGCATTGACAGGATCGAAACCTGAAAAAGGCTCATCCAGAATCAGCAGGTGAGGCTTATGAAGCACCGTAACCACAAACTGTATCTTCTGAGCCATCCCTTTGGAAAGTTCGGAAAGCTTCTTTTTCCACCACTGGTCGATATGGAGCTTTTCAAACCATTGTTTGGCTTCGTTCTGCGCATCTTTCTTACTCATGCCTTTCAGTTCCCCGAAGTAAATGATCTGGTCGCCTACACTCATATTTTTGTACAGGCCCCTTTCTTCAGGCATATAACCGATATCTTTGATATGGTCCGGATTAAGCTTCTGTCCTTTGATGAAAACATCTCCGGAATCTGCCTGGGTAATCTGGTTGATGATTCTGATGAATGAGGTTTTGCCGGCTCCGTTGGGGCCCAGAAGTCCGTAAATACTTCCTTTGGGAACGTCGATACTGAAATCATCCAGTGCGGTCTTCTTTCCGGCATTATAGGTCTTCGTGATATGTTCAGCCTTTAGCATTCGGGTTTTGATTTGTAAGTATAAAAATGTCCCGAAAGTTACGGAATTATTGAACGAGATAGGCCCGGAAATAAAAAATCCTGATGATTATCAGGATTCAGTTTATTGTTTTACGATCTGTGTGACCTTTTGGGTATTGTCACTCAGGATATACCGGATCAGGTACTTCCCCGGTTTCAGTTTTTCAAGATTGATTTCCCCGGTATTCATGTTAACCGTGTAATTGGCTACCTGGGTTCCCAGGATAGAATAGAAGGTAACACTTTTGATTTTCAGGGAGGCGTCCTTGGCTTTTACAATTAAAAAGTCCTTCGCCGGATTAGGGTACGCTACCAGAACTCCGTCATCAGATTTCTGGGAAACAAATCCCGGTTCCCTAAGCTGAGCTTTGGCATGGCCGGAGAATCCGACAAGAGCACCTGTAAAAAGAAATAAAAGTAAAAGTTTTTTCATCAAATAAATATTTCGGATAGATTTAACAGCAAAAATAGAAAAATCTACCCGTCTCTGCAATAGTATTTTGTACAACATATAGTAAATTTGCATAAAAATGTTCAAAAAGTATTCCAAATGATATATTCAAGAAACAGAAGGCTGAGAGTAAATGATTCTATCCGCAGTCTGGTAAGGGAATGTACCCTTACTACCAGTGACTTTGTAATGCCGGTTTTTGTGATGGAGGGTGAAAACAAAGAAGAGCCGATTGCTTCAATGCCGGGGATTTTCAGAAGAAGTTTAGATTTAACGGTGAAAGAATGTAAGGAACTGTTTTCTTTAGGCGTAAAATCCGTCAACCTGTATATGAAAGTTTCCGACCCTCTTAAAGACAATACCGGAAAAGAAGCCTGGAATAAGGACGGACTGATGCAACAGACCATCCGGGCTATTAAAGATGCCGTTCCGGAAATGATCGTGATGCCGGACGTTGCCCTGGACCCATATTCCATTTACGGGCACGACGGGATTATTGAAAACGGCAAAATCGTCAACGATGCAACCAATGATGCTTTGGCCAGAATGTCGGTATCGCATGCTGAGGCCGGAGCGGATATTGTGGCTCCGAGCGATATGATGGACGGAAGGGTTCAGGTGATCCGTGAAGCGCTGGAAGAAAGCGGATTTACAGATGTAGGGATTTTAAGTTATTCGGCTAAATATGCAAGTTCGTTTTATGGTCCCTTCAGGAGCGCCCTGGACAGCGCGCCTAAAGACGATATGGAAATCCCGAAGGACAAAAAAACCTATCAGATGGATTTCCATAATTCCCGTGAAGCCATGAATGAAGTTTTCAAAGATATAGAGGAAGGAGCAGATATCATCATGATCAAACCTGGACTGCCTTATCTGGATATCGTTTCAAAAGTCCGTGAAGCGATTGACCTTCCGATTGCAGTATACAACGTAAGCGGGGAATATGCGATGGTAAAAGCTGCCGCTCAGAACGGCTGGCTGGACAATGATAAAACCATCATAGAGAGCCTTACCTGCTTCAAAAGAGCCGGTGCAGATATGATCTTCACTTATTTTGCCAAAGAGGCAGCAATGATCCTCAGAGACAGATAGGTCTTGAGTTATGAGTTATAAGTTATGAGTGATTTTCAGCAACTCATGACTTATAACTCTTCACTCATAACGTTCATCAGCTTATATCAAAATCCTTCCCTTTGGTAAATGTTGCAGCAAAAGGGGCCTGGCTGCCTGAATACTTAAGTACAAAATGCTTTTGGGTATCCGTATCTACTTTGGCGTCCACTTCTACATGGTCTGTCTGGAAACTTACATCCAATGCTATCCCCGAATCCTTTTCCAGGAAAATCTCTACGCTTTCAGCATAAAACAATGCTGTACTCAGGTAATTGAATTTAATGTTTTTACGGTAGGTCTTGGATTTAGTCTGCGTAAAAATGGAGAAGTTCCTTAAAATCTCAATTCCCGGGGAATCAATATTCGTGATACGCGATTTTGTAACCCCATTGACCCTAACCGAAAAAGTTTTGGCATTCTTAATATTTCCATTGACCCCGATATTGAATAATGACGGAAGGGAAAGCCCGTACTCAATCATGCTGTCCTTTGTGAATTCAAAGTCAGGGATCAAAGCCGGGTTTTTAGGGATGTTCATGAGCTGATGCTTCACGTAATTCAGGTTGTCACCGGAAAACAGGTATCCGATGAGGTTGTTGCCTGTTGTCCGCCAGTTCCTGCCGTTCCATTCAAAAATTTCGCCCAGCAGCGTATCTGTGGAAGAATGCGGAAGAAGATCCATATCCTGCCATTTGAAAACTTCCTTTGCGTACGGTCTGCGGTCGATGATGTTGATTCCCAGGTCCAGAGCCAGGAGGTCCGTTAATTCTTGGTTATTGTCCATAATAGTAGTTCTGTTGATTGGTGTTATAAAATTATGGCAAAAAACCAGAAAAGCCTTACACTTTTGTGTTAAAACTTAGAACCAGCCTTTTTTGCCATAGACATAGGTGTCGTCAAACTGTTTATCGCTCATGAAAAGGTAGATAATCCCTTCGATAAAAGGAATAACAGAGGCTAAACCGAATGTCACTACATTAAGCACCAGCTGGATAATTCCTTCTTTGGTGTACCCAAGATAAAACTTGTTCAGGGCAAGCCAGCCTACCAGGATGCCCAGCAGGGCGGCAGGGATCTTCTTCTCTGAGCGGTAAGGAAGGTTGTTATTGTTCGGGTTCTGCTGATTTCCTGTGGTGTAACCGTAATTTTCCATTGTTATATTTTTTTAAGATGATCGTTCATGATTAGTATTAAGAATGCTGGTAAAAGTTACACCTTTTCAAGATAAAAGACAATGAGTAACTTCCCTGTAGAATTACTATACTTCATCTAGCATTGCTATAACTTGCAGCAATTTTATATATTTGCCCTATGATTTTACGAGGAGAAAACTTAATCAAGGAATACGGCCCCAAAAAAGTGGTGAAAGGTGTTTCCGTACAGGTTCAGCAGGGAGAAATTGTAGGATTGCTTGGTCCGAACGGTGCCGGTAAAACCACTTCTTTTTACATGATTGTGGGACTGGTGAAGCCTACTTCCGGTAAAATCTTCCTTGATAAGCAGGAAATCACTACAGATGCCATGTACCGCAGGGCGCAGAAAGGAATCGGATACCTGGCTCAGGAAGCTTCTGTATTCAGGAAGCTTTCCGTGGAAGAAAACATCATGGGCGTATTGCAGCTGACCAAGCTCTCCAAACGTGAACAGCAGATGAAATGCGATGAACTGGTGGAAGAATTCTCATTGCAGCACGTACGCAAAAACCGTGGGGACCTTCTTTCCGGAGGAGAGCGGAGGAGAACGGAGATCGCAAGGTGCCTGGCTACCAGTCCGAACTTCATCCTTCTCGATGAACCCTTTGCCGGAGTAGACCCGATTGCCGTGGAAGACATCCAGAAGATCGTACGGAGCCTGGTTGATAAAAATATCGGCATCCTGATCACGGACCATAATGTTCAGCAGACTTTGGCCATTACGAACAAGACCTATATTATGTTCGAAGGAAGGATCCTGAAAGAGGGGCTTCCGGAAGACCTGGCCAATGATCCGCAGGTAAGGGAAGCCTATCTTGGTGAAAACTTCGTTTACCAGAGCCTTTCGGATAAAACCAAAAAGAAAAAATACCTTTATAACATCTGGGCAGGGAATTTTGATTCCAAAACCCAGCTTCAGGGCTTTGTGGATGAGAATTTCCCGCAATTTGACGACCTCAGGATCATGCACGGCTTTGAAGATATCAGCTTTGCTTCTCTGGCTAATTCAGAAATTGAGCACATCTTCAATGACGTGATTGACAAGAATGCCAATAATGCATTTGTATTCCAGAAAAAAGAAATCAACTCACAGTATTCCAAAGAGCAGGCGGAGGCAGAATCCAGAGCGGCAGCGTGGCCTGAACTGCATTATGTAACAACCTACGTGTATGAGGGATAATATTTAACACAGAAACTTCTTGTTTAAAAATAGAATAAAACGTACCTTTTCTTTCGGAAACGGTACGTTTTAGTTAAATGAAGTCATGGCAAAACCTTTTACCAGAACCCTTACTTTATTCGGAATCTATAAGCAGCTGATCGTGTTCATCCGCCCATACCGGCTGATGATTTACGGAACGCTGTTCCTCACTTTTCTCGGTGCACTCGCTGCCCAGGTCAATCCCATCGTCCTGAAATATACGGTAGATGAGGTTACGCAGCTTACCAAACTACCGCATCCGATGTCCGAAGGAATCCACGTTCTCATTGTGATATCGATTATCCTGCTGGGTAAGGAGCTGCTGAACATTTTCATCAATTTCGGCCAGAAATTTTACGGTGAGAAAATCAGGATCAATGTAAGTTCGGTGTTGGCACAGTCGGCCATCGATAAAATCCTTACCTACAGGGTTGCTTATTTCAATGATGAAAACCACGATTCCGGAAAGCTCCAGATCAGGATCGACCGTGGTATTGAAAGCCTTACGCGCCTGGTCCAGAACTTCTTTATCGATATGCTGCCGTTGTTCTCCAATGCCTTTATTGCTTTGATCATTATGTACATGCAGAATGTGTATGTAGGCGCCGTTTCCACGGTGATTGTACCGGTGTATTTCTATATCAGTTCATTACAGGCCAGAAAACTGAGCGGCGTGCGGAGAAAGCTGAGGAACCAGCGTGAGCAGAAAACTTCCGGCCTGCTGAACCTCATCAGCTCCATTATGGTCATCAAAAGCTTCGTCAGGGAAAAATTTGAGGGTAAAAAACAGTATGACCTGCAGATGCAGCTGATGGAAAGCCAGATGTTCACACGCAGGACCAATTTTATTTATGACGGACTGAAAACCTTTATCGAGCAGTTTGGTGTTGTGCTGATCATCCTTTTGACGGTTTACCTGGTTCTGGACCAGCAGATGACCATCGGTGCCATTATGCTTCATATCATGCTCTTTAATAATGTCTCTGCACCAATCCGGCAGCTGCACAGGATCTATGACGATATGAACGATGCGATTATCTATGCCGAAGGTTATTTCGATATTTTAAATGCCGATGATGAAAAAGAGCCGGATGGAAAACTTCAGGAAAAAGATATCAAAGGGACTTTTGAACTGAAAAATGTAAGTTTTACCTATCCGAACGGAACGCAGGCCCTGCACGGGGTTTCCATGACCATAGAAAACGGGAAGACCACTGCACTGGTTGGATTAAGCGGTGCCGGAAAATCAACTGTGATCAATCTGCTCTGTAAGTTCTATCTTCCAGATTCCGGATGTATTCTGTTGGACGGCATAGACCTGAATGAATACGAAAATACTTTTCTCAGGGACGATCTCGGCCTCGTACTCCAGAAAAACCATATTTTCCAGGGAAGCATTGAAGACAATATCCGTTATGGAAATATGAATGCCAGTTTTGAAGAGATCGAAGCAGCTGCCAGAAAGGCCTATCTCCATGAGCAGATCATGGATCTGCCGGATCAGTATCAGCATGATGCTACCCAGCTCTCGGGAGGGCAGCAGCAGAGGATTGCCATTGCAAGGCTCTTCCTGAAAGATCCGCCTATTATATTCCTGGATGAACCTACGGCCAGCCTGGATGCCATTGCTACGGAGCAGATCAAAAATTCACTGGACGCCATCAAAGAAGGCAGGACAGTAGTGATTATTTCCCACTCATTATCCCAGATCCTGGATGCCGATACCATTTACGTTATGAAAAAGGGCAGGGTAGTGGAACATGGCACCCATGATGAACTGGTACAGAAAAACGGAACCTACCGGGAAATCTTCGATGCTTCGGCCCGAAGCCTGAACCTGGATAAACTCGTGAGTACGTTTAAAGACCAGTAATATAGCAATGTATGAATGAAGCAGTGTAACAATACTTTAGTATCATTCATCAATTATCAATTATCAATCATCATCCATCATTCATCCCAATGAACGACCATTATCTCAAAAAACTCGACAGGGTAACCGCCATTCTCACCCAGCTACAGTCCAGGCCTCTGGTACGGGCACAGGATCTCGCGAAAAAGTTTGAGGTGAGCATCCGGACTATTTACCGGGATATCAAAACCCTGGAGCATGCAGGAATTCCTATTGTGGGTGAAGCAGGGAGCGGCTATTCTTTGATGGACGGTTATAAACTGCCTCCTGTCATGTTTACCAAGGAAGAAGTTTTGAGTTTCATTACCGCAGAAAAGCTGATGCAGAAATTTTCGGATCAGAGTTTGGGAACCCACCATCAGAATGCCATGGAAAAACTGCGTTCCGTATTGAGGTATTCGGATAAGAACCTGATCCAGAGTGTCGAGAAGCAGGTCGATATCTTCAATTATCATCCGGTTTCCGGTGAGAACATCAAAAATGTGATTCCCATCATCATGGAAAGCATAGCTGAAAAGAAACAGCTGACCATAGAATACAGAACGGTGGATGATCAGTTCTCCACCAGGACCGTTGAGGTGGTGGGCGTTTTCTTTGAGTTCAATTACTGGTATTTTATGGCTTTTTGTACTTTGCGGAATGATTTCAGGCAGTTCAGGATCGACAGGATCCAGCAGATTATAAAAACGCAGAATCCTTTCCTGCAGGAATACGGTCAGATCAATGATTACCGCAGCAAACCCAATGGCAATAAAACCAGGGTAAGGCTTCTGGTCGATAAAAAAATTGTCGGACACCTGGTCAATTCCAAAAGGTATTACGGGCTCACAGAAGAAATACTGCATGAAGACGGTATTGAAATGATTTTTGAAACCGACTGGATCGATGAAGGATTTCCGCGCTGGCTGATTACTTTTGCTGATTACGCCCGGGTTCTGGAACCTGATTCCCTCAGAAGCAAAACAAGGGAATTAGCGGAACGCATCCTGGAAAGTTTATAATTCAAAAGGATACCACGGCTATAAACGCAGTATGGGTTTCTGAATTCCGTTTAAATCATAATCAGTATTTTATTCCGGATAATATATTTAATCAAATCTAATTATGAAGTGTACTTTCACGTGGTTACTGTTTATACTCTTCTTCAGGAGCATTGTACCAGCTTCCTGATCGTACGATCTATACTAACATAAAAATGAGTTCTGCATGCAGCAGAACTCATTTATTCAGGCTTCCTATTACAGCCTGAGTGTTGTGTACCAATATGGATTAATGATCAAACCTTTCCCAGAAAAACGGCGGTTCAATACCTAATGCTCTCAGGTATACATAGCCCTGGCCGCGGTGATGCACTTCATTATCAATAAAATACAGGAGGTTCTGATAGATCGGGAAATCATACTGTCCGAATAGATTGTAGGATTCCTGGAAACGGCCTTCCGGAATACGGTTAAAATAATAATGGATTACTACAGTTTCTTCATCCCACTTGGCCAGGAGTTCAGCCTTGGTAGAAGGGACAAAAGCAGTCTCATCGAAAGCCTCAATCTTACCTTCTACGATTCCCCTCAAAGCAGGGCCGCCGATGCTGATCAGTTCAACAGCCATTTTGGCGAATGTTCTCAGGCCGCCAATTGAAAATGCAAACAAGTCTTGTTCAGGGAAAGCTTCGATCACTCTTCTGGTCAGGTTGCGGTGCCCCTGCCAGTGCTCCAGTAATTGTGCAGCATTCATGAATTGTATGGTACCTGCTGGTGTTTCTGTTGATGTCATAGTATACATTTTTAAGTTGTTTGTACGACAAAGGTAAGACCGGTAGATGACAGCAGTATGTCAGTAGGAATTTGTCAAAAAAAAGATTTTTAAATCAATTTGGAATCATGACAGATCAATGTCTGGTATACAATATATTTGTTTGAATCCTGTTCAATCCTTTCGGAAACTTTAGGAATGGATCTGGTAACAGACTTACATGTTTAAAAACCTGACAAAAAGCTTGGCCGTTTTAGCATGAAAAAGTATTTTAGTACTATGAAAATTTACACGAAGACCGGAGACAAAGGCCAGACCGCCCTGTATGGCGGAACCAGGGTATCCAAAGCCAGCGCACGGGTGGACAGTTATGGGAATATTGACGAACTGAATTCTTTCATCGGCATCGCTAAAAGCCATATAGAAGATGCAGAAGTATTGAGGCAGCTGAAAAAAATCCAGTTTGACCTGTTCACCGTAGGTTCAGAAGCGGCAACTCCCGCGGATAAGCTGATGCTGGCCAATGGGAAATCCCGTCTTCCCCTGGTAATTTCTGAAACCGAAACTGAAGAACTGGAGCAGTGGATGGATGCATTCGACGAACAGCTGGAGCCCCTCCAATATTTTATCCTTCCGGGTGGCGGAAAAGCAGCAACCTTTCTCCATGCGGCACGTACCATTTGCAGGCGTTCCGAACGCTCGCTGGTTTTCCTGAATGAATCTGAGGAAGTGCGTCCGGAACTGATCAAATACCTCAACAGGCTGTCGGACTACCTTTTTGTCCTGGCCAGGTACGTTTCCAAAATCAATCATGAACCGGAAGAATACTGGAACCCGAATGAGCGGTAAAGCATTGCTCTTCATTAACGGAGAAGCTCCCAAAAGCCTGCCGGACCCTGAGCTTTACGGGCTGATCGCCTGTACTGACGGTGCTTTTCACTACCTGAAGCAACAAAATTTTCCTCTTGAAAAGCTCGATTTTATTTCCGGTGACTTTGATTCACATACGGGAAACGATGAGAATGTATATGAGGGAAAATTTATTTTTACGCCGGATCAGGATAAGACCGATTTTCACAAGGCCCTGGAAATTATTCTGGAAAAAGGGTTTTCTGAAGTGGATGTCCTGGGAGGAAGCGGCGGCGAACAGGATCATTTCCTGGGGAACCTTACCGTGGCTTATGTGTTAAAAGATCGCATGAATATCCGTTTTTACGATGAATTTTCACAGTATTTCTTTATCCCTAAGAATTTTTCCCTCACAGGAATCCAGGGAAGGATGATATCTCTTTACCCGTTTCCGTCAGCAGGAAATATCGTCACAAAAGGGTTGAACTGGCCGCTGGAAAATGAAGACCTCAGTATTATTTCCAGACTGGGGACAAGGAATTTCGCCGCTGAAAACGAAATATCGGTAACCTATGAAACGGGAGACTTGCTGATCTTTATCGGTACGCCGTACCGGTAAGAGCTTTCATCACAGACATCTGTGGTCTCTTCAACGGGCTGCTGAAATCATTTAATGTATAGCTGTTGAGGAGATTGCCTGTGATTATTTTTGTATCCGTAATTCAACCAATTATTAAGAGCCGGAATACAGAACAATACTTTTGCCGGGGCCGTTCTGGCGTGTAAAAGCCGGTGGATAAGGTATTTTAAATTTTATAAAAAATTAACACCAAAAAATAAAAGTTTTTTACCAATTTTGTACTCCTAATTCTCTTATTTAGAAATGAAGATAAAATATTCGGAACTCATTGATCAGACGCTCTATTTTCCTACCGAGGAATTTAATGTTTCTGAAAATAATCTGTTGTTCCATGACATCCCCCTGATGGATGTTGTTGAAAAATTCGGCACTCCGCTGAAGATCAGTTACCTGCCGAGGATTTCGCAGAATATTCAGAAGGCGAAAAGCTGGTTCAGGGGAGCTTTTGAAAAAACCGGATATAAGAAGAACTATACCTATTGCTACTGCACAAAATCCAGCCATTTTAACTTTGTCCTGGAAGAGGCTTTAAGGAACGATATTTCCATCGAAACCTCTGCTGCCTATGATATGGACATCGTGAAATCCCTGTATGAAAAAGGAAAAGTAGACAAAAATATTGAAGTGATCTGTAACGGGTTCAAGACGGATGATTATCTGGCCAAGATCTCGGAAATGATCAACAGCGGTTTTGAAAACATTACCCCGATCCTGGATAATTACCGGGAGCTGGATAAGCTTACGGAAAGCATTGATACCACATTCGATATCGGGATCAGGATTGCTTCCGAAGAGGAACCTAAATTTGAATTTTATACCTCAAGGCTGGGGATCGGATATAAGGATATCATTCCGTATTACAGCCAGAAAATTGCCGAGCACCCGAATGCAAGGCTGAAAATGCTGCATTTCTTCATCAATACCGGGATCAAGGATACGGCTTATTACTGGAACGAACTGTACAAATGTCTCCGTGTATATGCCCGTCTGAAAAAGATTGCTCCTGAAGTGGATTCCCTGAACATCGGAGGAGGCTTCCCGATCAAAACCTCTCTGAATTTCGATTATGACTACCAGTACATGGTAGAAGAAATCGTTTCCCAGATCAAAAAATTCTGTGAGGAAGAAGGGGTGGAAGAACCTAATATTTACACCGAGTTCGGAAGCTTTACCGTAGGAGAAAGCGGAGCCAACCTGTATAAAATTATCTCGCAGAAGCGCCAGAACGACCGTGAAAAGTGGAATATGATCGATTCTTCGTTCATGACCACGCTTCCGGATACCTGGGCAATTTCCAGGCATTTCATTATGCTGCCGCTTAACCGTTGGGAAGATACCTATGAAAGGGTATTTTTAGGAGGACTTACCTGCGATTCTGATGATTATTACAATTCTGAGCAGCATACCAATGCGATTTACCTGCCGGTTTTCAGTGATACCAAGCCTCTGTACATCGGGTTTTTCCATACCGGAGCGTATCAGGAAACGATCGGAGGATATGGCGGAGTACATCACTGCCTGATGCCGCAGCCTAGGCATGTCCTGATTCAGAAGGATGAAAACGGGGAATTCCAGTACGAGGTGTTCCGTGAGAAACAGGAGCCTGAAGATATTTTAAAGCTTCTGGGGTACAAAGAATAATAATTGAATATAACAATAAAACAAAAGCTATCAGGATCAGACTGATAGCTTTTGTTTTTAAAAATATTGTGAGATCTTATCCAGCTCAAGTTCAGGATAATCTGAGACGACTGTATCTGCCAGGGTATAGTCCTGGTTTTTGGAATGCGGGCTTCGGTACGCAGCACAGAAAATGCCTGCCCGGTGGGAAGCCATGATCCCGTTGGTGGAATCTTCAATGACCATACAGTTGCCTGTAGGTTCACCGGCCAGTTCTGCTGCCAGCAGGAATACTTCAGGGTGTGGCTTTGATTCTTTAAGATCAGCCCCGCTGATTTTGCCGCTGAAATATTTTTCAAGCCCGAACTTTTCAAATACCATATTGATGGTGGTCATGGTAGCGGAAGAGGCCAGGATGAGGGTAATGCCGTTTTCGTAATAATGTTCAATAAGGTTTTTTACACCCGGGATAAGATCAAAATCTTCATCGTTGTAAAAGAAATCTTTGAAATAGGCTCTTTTGATCCCTGCAATCTCTTCGTAGGTTTGGGAAAGACTGAACTTTTCAATCAGGGTTTCGCAAACCTTTTTGGTGGAATATCCCGTAAAGGTAGTATACATTCCTTCCGGAACCTGTATCCCAAGGTCATCAAAGGTTTTAAAATACGCTTTTCTGTGCAGCGGTTCCGTGTCTACAATAACGCCATCCATATCGAATAGCACAGCTTTTAAAGGCATAGTTGAATTTTTTTACAAAAATAACTTTATAAAATCAAAGACTGAAACGTTTCCGGCAAAAAACAGGCCGCGACAGGCAAAACAGGTAATTCCTTCCTTAAGTTCATCCGTATAACTCCGCGACTATTTGTATCTTTGTACCAAAATCATTCAATCATTTAAATCTATAATACAGCATGAGAACATACGCAGGAATTCCTGAAGAAAATGCATCACTGGAAAACGCTAAGGTAGTATTGGTTACCGTTCCTTATGACGGGACATCCACCTGGGGAAAGGGAGCTGACAAAGGCCCTGAATTATTCCTTGACGCTTCTGAAAACATGGAGCTTTACGACATTGAAACCGGAACTGAGCCCTACCTTGAAGGCGTATATATGGCCGGGGAAGTTTCCGAAAATTCCACTCCGGAAGCCATGACCGAAGCCGTTTACCAGAAAACCAAAGAACTCCTGAACCACGACGGGAAATTATTTACCCTTTTCGGTGGCGAACATTCCGTATCCATCGGTTCGATCCGTGCTGTAGGGGAGAAGTATGACAACCTGACTGTTCTTCAGCTGGATGCGCACACGGACCTGCGTCCAGAATTCCATGGTTCCACATCCAACCATGCCTGTGCGGTGTTTGAAGCCAGCCAGAAGCATAACCTGGTTCAGGTGGGAATCCGTTCCATGGATATCGAAGAAGCTCAGTATTTACCGGAAGGAAGGGTGTTTTTTGCCCATGAGATCGCGAATAATGAAAACTGGGTAAATGACGTCCTGGAAAAAGTGTCAGGGAATGTATACATCACCATTGACCTGGATGCTTTTGATCCTTCTATCGCGCCGTCTACCGGAACTCCTGAGCCGGGCGGCCTTCAGTGGTACCCAACGCTGGAACTGCTGAAAAAAGTATTTGAAAAATGTAATGTGGTTGCTTTCGATATTGTAGAGCTGATGGATTCACCGATGGCTAAGCCAAGTGCATTCCTGGCCGCCAAGCTGTACTACAAAATGCTGGCCTATTACCACCTGAATCAATAATACATTCCGCAGGAACCGGATTTTTTCTGTCCTGTATTTTCTGGAAATTTGTGGAATAAAACGGAATGATATGTTGACACAAAATCAGATCAATTACCAAAGGATTGCTAAGGCCATCGCCTATATACAGGAAAATTTCCTGCTTCAGCCAGGTCTGGAGGAAGTAGCGGAAAAAATACACCTGAGCCCGGCCCATTTCCAGAAGATATTTACGGAATGGGCGGGGACCAGTCCTAAAAAGTTCCTTCAGTACATCAGCCTGGAGCATGCCAAAAAGCTGTTGAACGAAGAAAAAGCCACCCTGTCAGATACGGCATTTGAGACCGGTCTTTCCAGCACCAGCAGGCTGCATGAATTGTTTGTCAATATCGAGGGAATGTCCCCGGCCGAATATAAAAACGGCGGCAGGAGCCTGGAAATCAGCTATACTTATTCAGACAGTCCGTTCGGGCCTATCCTTACGGCATCCACGCCAAAAGGGATCTGCCACATGGCTTTTGAAGACGATAAAGAAAAAGCATTGGAAGACCTGAAGTTCAGGTTTCCCAATGCTTCTTTTATGGAGCGGCAGACAGCATTTCATACCAGTGCCCTGTCCATTTTCAGCAAAGACTGGAACAGGCCGGAGTCCGTAAAACTTCATTTAAAAGGAACGGATTTCCAGCTTAAAGTCTGGCAAAGCCTTCTGGCTATTCCTGTTGGAAAACTGTCGACCTATGGAAGCTTAGCAGGGAAAATCGGTCATTCCGGAGCGTCGCGCGCAGTGGGAACCGCTATCGGCAGCAATCCCGTAGCGTTTCTGATTCCCTGTCACCGTGTCATCCGGTCTTCCGGGGAAATCGGAGGCTACCGTTGGGGAAGCGACAGAAAGCAGCTGATCATCGGCTGGGAGAATGCTATGACGGATCCGGAAAACCTGTCCGTTTCCTGATCTTATTTACTTTTTGCAGATTATTATTCAAAGAACGGTGTGAATCCTTACCAACAACATGACCGCATCACTATTCTTTACCTTCATTCATCATCATATAATTTACATTCATTATGCTCAGCCTTTTTGAAGATCCGTCAGAATATCCGGTCAATATCCTTCCGTATGACGGGACGGTTCAATATTACGGAAAAGTGTTTTCAAGGGAAATGTCAGAGTCTTATTATGCCTGCCTCCTGGGTGAGATTCCCTGGGAAAATGACGAAGCGGTTATTTTCGGTAAGCTGATTACCACCAAAAGGAAAGTTGCCTGGTTTGGGGACCTGCCGTTTGAATATACCTATTCGCAACGTACGAAACGTGCTTTAGCATGGACCCCTGAATTGCTGGAACTGAAAAAAAAATGTGAAGAAATAAGCGGTGAAACCTATAACTCCTGCCTACTGAACCTGTACCACGATGGAAGCGAAGGAATGGCCTATCACAGCGATGCTGAAAAAGACCTTAAAAAGCATGGTGCAATTGCTTCACTCACTTTCGGAGCAGAACGTAAATTTGCTTTCAAACATAAAACCACCAAAGATAAAGTTGAGCTTTGGCTAGAAAACGGCAGCCTGCTGGTGATGAAGGGGATCACACAGGACCACTGGCTGCACCGCCTGCCGCCAACCACTAAGGTGAAAACACCCAGAATCAATCTTACGTTCAGGACAATTGAAGAATAACTGGGCCATAGGGTTAAAATAGAGGATGATTCTATAATAGCATTAAAAAAGGGCAGGTCTTACATACAACATACTTTTCACTCCTCGTAAAAATCGTAGATTTTTAAAACTTCTGTGTTCTTAATATTTTCAAAGCTATTTTCTTCATGATTCTTATGTGTCAGAAAAACTTTTGTGACTATTGTGGTTAATAATCTCTGGCAGATCAGCATCTCTCGCAGCTTTTTTTCACTCATCGTAAAAATCGTAGATTTTTAAAACTTCTGTGTTCTTCTGTTTTCAAAGCTTTTATCTTAATGCTTCTTATGTGTCAAAAAAACTTTTGTGACTATTGTGGTTAATAACCTCTGGCAGATCAGCATCTCTCGCAGATTTTTTTCACTCATCGTAAAAATCGCAGATTTTTAAAACTTCTGTGTTCTTAATGTTTTCAAAGCTGTTTTCTTCATGATTCTTATGTGTCAGAAAAACTTTTGTGACTATTGTGATTAATAATCTCTTGCAAATCAGGATCTCTCGCAGCTTTTTTTCACTCATCGTAAAAATCGTAGATTTTTAAACTTCTGTGTTCTTCTGTTTTCAAAGCTTTTATCTTCATGATTCTTATGTGTCAAAAAAACTTTTGTGGTTTTATTCTCACACAGATCAGTAGATTACACAGTTTTTTGTTCATGCGTTTAAAAACAAGGATCTATTTCAGGACCTCAGCTTCTATGGCACTGTCATCAAATATCCTGATGAATGCTTTCGTATAATCCTGCTGGCTTGCAAAATTAGGATTCTCCATAAATTTCTGCGGATTGACCGCAAAAAGCGGGAACCATGTACTGCTGATCTGGACCTGGATTTTATGCCCTTTCTTAAAGGTATGAACAACGTCCTGAAGCCTGAAGTTAACCGCTGTTTTCGTATTCGGAACCAATGCTTCGGCTTTTTCGCTGGAGTTCCTGAATCGGACCGGCATAATTTCGCTTCGGACCATCTGATGGTAATTGCCGTATACTACGCCCTCCTTCTTTTCAGCCGGTTTAAAATCTTCCGGATAGACATCAATCAGCTTAACGGCGAAATCAGCGTCAGTGGAAGTGGAAGCGATATTCAGTTTAGCCATCAGTTCGCCGGCAAAGGTGAGGTCGTCGGTTAAAACATCGGTGGTAAAAGTGAGCACATCAGGTCTTCCCTCTGCAAACCGTTGGTCTTCGGACATATAATTCCTTGGCGTAAAGCCGTTGAAATCCTTCAGGTTCATGGAACTTACCACAGGGTTATTGGGATCACTGTAATATTCGGAATACCCCTGTCCCGCAGAGGGTTTCAGTGTTCCGGATGCCAGATAGAAATTAACTTTTTGAGCTTCCTTCGGCGGATAGGTGGCAAACTCTTTCCAGGCTTTTGCTCCTGTATCGTACATTAATGCTTCGGGCAGGCCTGCATCTTCCCTGGTATTTCCTTTCAGGTAGTGGTTAAAGAATCGTGTTTCAATATTCTTCTGATAGTAGGTAGCGATGCTGTCCCCGAAATACATGTCGTTATGGAAGTGTTTTCCCTGTTCATACGACCACCCGCCGTGTGAAAATGGCCCCATTACAATGGTATTTTTGGCTTTCGGGCTGGTCTTTTCAATGGTTTTGTAAATGTTGAGCGGACCGGAAAGGTCTTCGGCGTCAAACCACCCGCCAACGGTCATTACCGCGTGTTTGATATTTTTCAGGTGCGGGAGCAGGTTCCTTTTCTGCCAGAAATCGTCATAGTTGGTATGGTTCATGATTTCCGTCATGAAAAAATTGTCTTTATAATACTTTTCGTAGCCGTCTTTCAGGGTACCCATATCGCGGTAAAACTTGAGGCCGTCATCCGATTTTGTCTTGATCATGGAATCCGAATACCAGGCTTTGTTTTCCGGTTTCGTTTTCTGAACCCCGAAGACCGGAAAGGTCTTGAAGTAGCCCAGCATGAACCTTCCGTTATGCAGGAAATCATCATTCCAGAAACTGGAGATCGGTGCCTGCGGAGAGGAAGCAACCAGGGCAGGGTGGTCCGCTAAAGTTCCTACAGCAGTGTAAAATCCGGGATAAGAAGTCCCGAATTGTCCTACTTTCCCATTGTTGTTCTTAATATTTTTCAAGAGCCATTCAATGGTGTCATAGGTATCTGTGCTTTCATCCACGTCTTTCTTCGTCTTATGATCTACCTGCGGAGTCATATTGGTAAAAGTCCCTTCACTCATGTACCGGCCGCGCACATCCTGATAGATGAAAATATATTTATCCTTCATCAGGTATTCATTAGGACCCAGCTTTCCTCTGTATTCCGCTCCATAAGGAGCCACGCTGTAGCATGTCCGCTGCATAAGGAAAGGATATTTATTTTTGGAAGAGATATCTTTCGGGGTATATACTGCGGTAAAAAGTTTTACGCCGTCCCGCATCGGAATGTATACTTCCTGTTTGGTAAAGTTCTGGTCCACAAAATGATCGTCCTGAGGTTTGCCCTGTGACCGTGCTACGATAAAGACTATGAGAAGCAAAATGGATATGCGGAGTTTCATATAGGTATAATTTGGCCGCTAAATTATAAATAAAAAACAGGTTAAAGGACTCAGGTGAATAAAATAAAGGAGATTTTTCTGATGAGGATTATATATTCTCATGTTATTATTATATCATGAAAATAAATTAACCCGAAAACGGAATTTATTTTATTCAAATCGAATGCTGGGAGGCATATGGAACTGTCAGATCAGGAATATGGCTTATTACAGAGATAAATAGTACGCCTCCGTATTTTCCCGGAGGCATTTTTCCGTAAAATCCCGGTTGTTTTGTATCTATAGCTGTGCTATTTTTGCTGCCATATAAAAACAGCAAATGATGAAATTACTTTACCTCCTGCTTTCTATAAATAGTTTAAAAAAAATTCCGGTTATTTCCAGTTTTAATACGACACGTTTTGTCGCCTTTGAGTTATACCTTTGTTGCAGGTAAGTTAATGATCATGATCACCGGTATGTTAAATTATGGCTATGATCTTTTACAGCTGAAGCAAAAGGAGTATTTTAGCCGCGGAATTAAAAAAAAATAATAACATTAAAACAAAAAATAAACACGAGTATGAAGAAATTCTACACGGGCGCTTATTTCTTATGCGCAGTTCTGGGGGTGTCTGCCCAGCATGTCCTCTGGCAGAAAGACATTGAGTCTTCCTCACAGGATTTCCTGTCCCAGGTAACCACAACCATTGATCAGCAATACTTAATTACCGGAAGTTCGATCCAGTCCAAGAAGCTTTCTGCTGAAGGCAGTCAAAACCTGGGCTACGACTATCACCTGATAAAATTTAACCAGTCAGGAGAACAGGTTTGGGAAAAATATTTTTCAGGGCAAAACCATGATTTTTTATCCGCTACGGTGAATACCCAGGAAGGAGGATTCCTTCTGGCAGGGACGAGTTTTTCTGGCAAAGGCTTAGATAAAACAGAAGACTCCAAAGGAGGATCAGACATTTGGTTAATTCGGATCAATGAGTTTGGAGACGAAGTCTGGCAGAAGACCTTAGGAACCGCTTCGGATGAAGAAGCGAGGTCGGTGATCCAGACGACGGACTTAGGCTTTTTTGTCGCCGGGAATATCCAGAACTCAGGGAAAGGCTACGGTTCCAAAGATGCCTGGATCATCAGGCTGGATAAAAACGGCAAGGAGATCTCCCAATTGATCTTAGGCGGCAGAGGCCTGGACGAAGTGGAAAAGATGATCCCAACGAAAGACGGCGGTGCCTTATTAGGGATATACTCCAGGAGCGGAAGCGTTAGTATGAATGATGATCGATCATTGATAAATGATAAAATCACTCATCAATCATCACTCATTAATTATGCTAAATCGGTTGAAAACTACGGGGAAGGCGACTATTGGATCGTTAAGCTATCCAAGGATAGCAGGGTCGAGTGGGAAAAGAATTTCGGCGGAAAAGGCGATGATCATTTAAGAACATTGGCTGTGACTTCCACCGGCTATCTCATCGGCGGGGAATCCAGATCGGAAAGATCAGGGAATAAGACGGTAGGCATAGAAGAAGGAAGTGACATCTGGCTTATCGCGTTAAATGAGAGAGGAGAAGAAAGCTGGCAGAAATCCTACAGCTTTAAGAACCGGGATGTTTTGATGGGAATGAGTGTGGTGAGTAAGGTTAAGAGCCAGGAGTCAGGAACCAAGAGCCAAGAATCAGGAACCAAGAGTCTGGATGGGCAGGATACTACTAAAGGGATTTTATTAGGCGGCTATACGCAGGCAGAAGGAAGGATAGAATCCGGTGATGAACAGTTCTGGATGCTGTATTTGGACCAGGATGGCAATGAGCAGTGGCGCAAGCATGTGAAGGGAGAATCAAGCAAAAAGGAAGAACGGTTATCGGATATTAAGCTGAACCGTGACGGATCCATTATCCTGGCTGGAACCAGCGCAGAGGAACTGGGTAAGGAAAACTGGAAGATCGTGAAGCTTGGCGACAGCCAGATCGATCAGCTGATCGAGAAGCAGGATATCAGGATCTATCCGAACCCGGTGAGCGATTATGCGTATGTTGAAATAGGGTTTGAGGGTCAGAGAGCGGGAGCGTTTGAGGCGGAGATCAGCGTGTATGATATGGGCGGAAGGCAGCTTCAGAGCATGAAGACAAAGAACACAGTAACGAAGATCAATACCCAGGCCTTGGTGCAGGGCGCTTACCTGGTGAGCGTAAAAACCAATGACAACAAAACAGCAAGTGCGAAACTGATTAAAAAATAAACTGAAATAAACTGAGATGAAGAAAATATATGCATGCATAGGGCTGGCTGTCCTAAGCTGGAACCTGAGTGCACAGCAGCAGTTCCAGGGGGTCAACTTCGGGGACATGCCCAAACCGGTCCCTTCCGTATCCTCCTTCTCCACCTATACCGATACCCCGGCTTCTCCGGCGACGGGGATTCCCGCGATATCCATTCCTTTGCTGAGCCTGCCCGGCGACGGGGGATCGGCATTAAGCCTTGCCTTAAGCTATAATCCCCTGAATGCTTCCGGGGAAGAGGCGGGAAGCGAGGCAGGCACGGGCTGGTCGGTGTTTAAGGGCGGGGTGATCTCCAGGCAGATCAACGGGACCATTGATGAGGCTTTCCAGAACCCTTCCCACCCAAATTATGAAAAAAACAAGTTCAATGACGAATACTATTATAACCTGCCCGGCCTGAGCGGGAAATTTAAAATAGAACGCGATGTAGCGGGCAATACCTTTACCCTTGTAGACCTTACCCCGCTCAACCATGTGAAAATCGAATACACCAGGCAGGACAACAATGCTACGCTGATCGTGGATTCCTTTACCATTACCGATGATGAGGGAACGCGGTATTACTTCAGCGATTACTCCTCCAATGCAGTCTACGACGGCTATTATGAGAGTATAGGAGCCTGGGGGCTGGAATATAAGTCGGCGTTTTACCTAACCAGCATCAAAAATGCCGGCAATGTCGAGGTGGCGCGCTTCATGTACAAACATGACACAAAGTATGACGGTTCTATGCTGATGTATAAAAGCAGCCGGCTGGAAAGCATCCGGACCTCCTCGGGGAGCATAGCCATCGCTTATGACTATGACCAGGCGCTGGAAAAAACCATGAACGACCCGTACAGCATAAAGAGCATCTCTTTGAGCAACCTGTATGCAAAAGTGGCGGAATATGCCTTTGAGTATTCCTATCCGGAGATGAGCTATTCCGAGGGGACGGAAAAAAGGCGCCGGCTGGAAAAAGTGAAGAAAATGAGCGGCACTGCCGTACTGGAAGAGACTTCCTTTGTCTACTATCCCCAGGCTTCTACCGAACCCTCACAGAATACCTATTGCGCTGCGGGAAGCCCATACAGCCCCTCCAATGTCCTGAAAAGGATTATCTATCCCACCAAAGGAATGACCGAATACCTCTATGAGAAGAGCGATATTTTTAAAGATAAAAACAATGCAGCTTACCTGGAAAGCATCAGTGATGATTTTAGAGACGCCTGTGTGCAGTATACCGAGGCGCTTCCCGATACCGGGTTCGATACCAATGCCTCGGTCAGCTATACCTTTAGCGTATCGGGGGATCCCGGCAGGAAGAAAGCATTCTGGCTGAACTTCAGTGTCGATGAATATTACCAGCAGCCCGGTCCTGTGGACCCTAAAACCGGATTCCCCACCCTTCCGCCTCCCATTAAGGAAAACCAGCGGATCTCCTACACCCTGAAGCGGGGCAGCGAAACCATTGCCTCATCCCAGAAGGGCGAGTATACCAGGTTCTACTATTATCCGGGGCAGTATACCCTGACCATCAATGTTCCCTATGTGGGCGGCAACGGGTCTTTCCGCCTTACCGAGCTGATGCTCAGGCCCGGCCCTTACAGGAATGCCGATGTATCGGGGGACCGGTACAGGATACAATCCGTAAAAACGTATAATGACCCTGCCGGCAGCAGCCCCGAAAAAACCGTATCCTACAGCTATGACAGCTTTACCCTGGCCAACAGCTCCAGTGGCTACCTTTCCATGGGGAAAGATATTGTGTACAAAAACGTAAAGGTCACGGAAGGGACGGGCAACGGGCATACCCGGTATTTTTACCGGGCACCGCAGGATTACCCGGTGACCGACCTCTATGTAAAGGACGGCCAGTCCGGGACCTTCTGGCCGTATTACAACCTGACCAGGGCAGGGCTTGCGGAAAAGCGGGAGATCTTTAATGAAGCAGGCCAGCTGCTTAACCGGGAAAGCAGTGACTATACCTTCTCCACGGCAAATGATACGGATTATGCCGAAGAAGGGTTCAACTATTCCAAAACGGCCTGGATCAGCGCTTCCAGGACCACCTCTGAAACCTACCCTTCCGGGGATGCGTCAGTAGTCCTTACAGGCATTACCGAAAATACCTTCCGGACAGACAATTACAAGCCTTCCTATTCCAAAAGCACTGCTGCGGACGGCACGGTGACCGAGAGCTTCTACCGGTACGCCGCGGATAAGAACATGACGGCGCTGCTCTCTGCGAACATGACAGGGATACAGGTAGCCGCTGAAACCAGGAAGAACGGGAAGACCACCGGTCAATCCGAAACCAGGTTTGACAATGCTTCCCTGAAGTACCCTTCATCGGTAGTCTCCGTGAACCCGAATGATGGCAGCGTAAAAACGGCGGTTACCTATGACGTGTATGACGAGAGGGGAAATATAGTACAGTATACCACGGATATAGACCCGTTGAGCGGAAAAGGAAACCCGGTAACCATCATCTGGGGGTATAACAAAACCATGCCTATCGCCAAGGTGCCCGGTGCCCGGTGGGCCGATATCGCCAGCCTGGCTGCCGACATCATTGCCCGGTCCGATGCAGATACCAGTGAGGCGAAGGAAAAAGAGCTCCTCTCTGCCCTGGATGCCTTCAGGGACCATGCTGCGCTCAGGCCCTTCCCGGTGATCACCTATACCTATGACCCGCTGGTCGGTGTCACAACGGTGACGCCTCCTACGGGCCTGAGGGAAACCTACCGGTATGATGCCTTTGGAAGGCTGGAATCGGTAACCGATGCCGACGGCAACAGGGTGAAGGAAGTGAAGTACAACAACAGGCAGTAATTAAAGATTCAGGCAGTAACTGAA